>CESM01133600.1_pt1 | contig 10023 bp, 10 predicted proteins | sample 361421 | NCBI WGS metagenome assembly CESM01 (sample SAMEA2622219, study PRJEB7988) | marine metagenome | isolation source: saline water (ENVO:00002010), including | reverse complement strand
CTCGTAATATGAACATAAGCATCAAAATCTAACATATCATGCGATTCTATATTTTCATATTTTGTATACTTACCTCCAAATGAATGCCATATTTTTAAAAATTTACTTACTTCGTCTGGAACACTTTCAGGAGGCTTATATGTTTTATTTAATTTGGCAGAACGATAAATTCCTGTCTCATTCTCTTTCAAAACGGTAGCACTATAATAATTCATCAATATCATCATATAAGCTATCATATCGTGTGTCGTAGTTATATTCTCTACATATTTTTGTCTTTTATTCAATTCTTTTACCGTTTTATAAGCTAATAATACATTATCATTTTCTAATTCATGTGTATCATATCTATAATTCCTCCATACCCTAATCTTACTATTTAAAAATCTAGATGAAATTATATTGTAATTATCATTAGGGTCTATAACAAGGTCTAATGTTAATGCAAATCTTTCGTGTTCTTCAACTAAACTACATATTGCATCGGATAATACTGTGGGTAACATCGGTCTTTTTCTATCTGGTAAATATATTGTTGAAATTCTTTCTGAAAAACTTTCCCATAAACTTAACAATCTAAACCAAAAACTCACATTCGATATGTATATACTCAATATCAATTTATCATCAACAAAGGTTACACCAAATGCGTCATCAAAATCTTTACTCGTTTCTGGATCAATCGTATATATATAATTATTTGTTCTATCTTCAAAATCAAAACAAGTATCCATATGTTTTATATGTTGCTCTTCTGTGAACAATTTCAATCTTTTTCTTGTTTCTTTATTAAATTTTTGTATAGATGCATATAAACTTTTACAATATAATTGATATTCATAAAAACTATTTAATGTATTGATGGGTCCCAAACTATTCATCACCCTTCCTGACGGATGCTTTCCGTCCCACGAATGAAATTTAAAAACAATATACAAATTATTTCTTTTTTTCTCAAATACAAGCCTTTGTTGATATGGAATAACAAATATAGGTAATCTCCTATCATCAGGAATACATTTATAATAAAATTTATTTTTAATTTTACCATATGTTTTATTATTATCCAATACTAGAACTCCAGGTATGTTTTTCATAGACCTAACAGAAGAGTGGAGAATTTTCATCGTTAATGGATTTTTTGTGTCTTTATCAATCTCTATTATATCTTGATTAAACAATTTATTATAAACCGGGTGTATTTCTGGTTGACTTTCAATTGGTTTCATACTTTTAATATCTAAATATTGATATTCTTTGTATTGACCATCTTCAACATGTAATTTCAATTGCATTTTATTTTTTTTGTCAGTTTCATGAACAACGTACTGCATTTCATATATTTATAAATTTATCTATAAATATATTTCATTTCAATTTTATTGTTTAATCATAGTTAATGCCCAAGTCATACCTAATAAATATAATGGAGCAACTGGCCACAACATTTTAAATCTCACAGGATCTTTCAACTCATGATAAGTTAATACTGAAGCTACAATTATACGAATACTCCCATACCATACCTTCTGTACTATTCTCCATTTTTTTAATGATTCGCCTTCTGGATCTGTTTTTAAATAATGATAAACAATATAATTTGGTATATTGCTTAATTCTCCAACGCCCAAAATATTGAACCAATTATATTCTAGTGGACTTAAACTCATGTAATATAAAGATACAATATGATGATAATAAAACATAGTATGTGTTAAATTAACCTCTCTATATCTTAATAAATAATACAAATCAAATAAGAAATATCCGCCTGAATTATATATAAAAAAATTAGGCGTCCCAAACAACCAAATGCCAGTTGCCGACGTCACATGAAAAAAAGCTGTGTAATTCATCGCTAATTTTTTTGTAGTCACAAATTGTAATATATTATTCAAAAAATAATATGGTGCAAACCCAACTATAGAACTTAACATTTGTTATCTTTTAAGTTTAATCTTTATATCTGTTTAAAAAATATTTACAGGGTAAAAGGTTTTCACAATTCACTTAAAAAAATCGGTATTATTTATATAATGCGTGTAATTAATTCATTAACTATCCTTATGTATACTTATCCAATTTATAAATATCAATCTTATAGAGCTTCTCTTATACTTTTAAATGGATTTATATATCATGCACTTTTACCAAATAATACAATTATGTGTTACTATGACACATTTATAAATTTTTTGATTGCTTTTTATACAGCATATTATTGTCCAAAACTATTCTTAAAAGGAGTATTTTGTATCATGCTCTTTTTATCAAACAATTATTGTTTAACAAATGAATATATTTGCGATAGAACATCACAAGTGCTTCATGTGATTTCAGTTCATATACCATTCTTATTAATGTTGATTATACATCATAAAGAAGAATTAAAGATAGTTCAAAGCATACTTCATTAAATATTCATCGCCTACATATTTTAACATTATTTTATCCATATGGAACATCTCTATAGAACGTTTAATTAAAACAAAATTTCTTATCATTTCAAAAAAAACATCACTTAAATGTGTAACACAGCTCCAATTTGATTTACTTAACAGACTCGAACAAACTAAACAACATTTTTTTGGCTTTATCAAATATTTTTGATATTTGATGAATAAATTACTCTTATAATAATCTAACAAATCTATATTCTTAAATAAAATCTTAGGTGGTTGAAAAGGATAATGTTCCATAGTTGTTATCAATAAATTTATATAAATATTTGTATTTTTCAAATAAAAAGATATTGGAAAAACTAATTCTTTTAATTGTTTATCTGCGATATAATTATGATCATAATCATAATTCAATAAAAATTCATTTATATCGGGTCTTAATACATAAATTTTATATCTCCTATAATTATATTCAGATGGTAATTTACTTATTTCCTTCCTAAAACGTCTATATAATATTATCGGGTTATTCATTCGTTCACTCATCATTTATTATATATTTTGCAATGCTATTTCTTTTTTAACTTCTTGTTCTGCTATTTTTTTTAGATTTTTTTTATCAACAGTAGGTCTTAATACAACTTCTGGATTTACTGGCTTCACTTCTTTCTTTGTCACATAACCATTATCTGACAATTTATTTACTATATTATGTTTAATATTCTGTCCTTGTAATACCGTCATTCCTATTTCAGGTAATATCGCCAATGTATTCATTATTGTTTGATAGCTCATAGAACATACACTAGGCATACCCATAAACTTTATACTATAAAACCAATATGGTGGTATAACTATTATTGTTCCAGCACCTATAGTAACATCTAAAGATTTTACTTTATTAAAATCTCTTTCATATTTTTCTTGAACTTTCCAAGGATTTACAGGCGATCTGAATTCATAATTATCATAATCTTTCTCAACATACAAATAACGTTTATTCTGTGGTGGTATTAACTTAATATCAATTGAACCACTAGTTACATAAAAATAATTTCTATGATTCAATTTATACCTTAATGGTGTGTATGAACCATTTGATCCTGATAAAAAATCGTATTCGCATTTAGATATCATCGGAGGTCTCAAAAATGAATCATTATAAGCATATGTTTTTCGCGTTCCCGTTTCTTCTAGAAAATCTATATTATTTTCGGTTATATATTTAGAACTATTATCACCTTCAAATACGTTTCTAGCTTCTTTTAAAATAAATGGCAAATGCATTTCGGTATTAATATCTTCATTATTGATATTTCTTATTTTAATATCAAATGCCCCATATTTATGTTCTAACATTCCAAAACTTAAATTATGCATAATATCGTCATTATTATAATCAAATATTACAGGCTGCTTTAACCCACATATTTCTTCTAATTTATCTTTTGAAGGTCTTTCTATTGTATATACTTCTAAATCATTACTAACATTTAAATGATGTGTTATATGTAAATATAAAAACAGTACAACACAAAATATGACTACACTAAGTAATTCTCTCATAATTAATATTATTTTAGATATGAAATATTAATTTTTTCCTCATTAAATATATATATATGAATGTAACTCATAAAATGCACATTACAGATAGTAAGTTTATTATTTTATTTAATCAAAGAAAAAATGCTAAAACACTTCTAATAGAATCCTATATCAATAATGGTACAGTAGATGAAAAAATGAATAATCTTGGTATTTCTCATTTACTTGAACATGTTTGTGTTGATGGATGGAAAGGGTGTAAAAAAAATTCTTGTAGTGCTTTTTTTAAACCTCAAGGTTCAATAATTAATGCCTCTACCGGACAAACTTATATTAATTATTGGATAAAGGGATTGCCTGAATTTACAGATAGTATGTTAGATTATATCGTTTCCATATCTACAAATCCCGGAATTGATAATAAACGATTAGTAAAAGAAAAAAAAGCCGTTGAAAACGAACTTAGAATTCATGAAACAAATCCTCAACTAGGATTATATAATCTCTTAAATAGTATGTTATTTCTTCCTGAAGGATTACAACATCAAGATAATATTCAAGCTCAAATAGATTTACTTCCTAAATTGACACCTCCAATATTAAAAAATTGGGCACTTGATTATTATGGTTCTGGTAATACTGTGATATCTATTACGGGTAAATTTAATGAAAATAAAATATTAAAACGGATTAAAAATAAATTGAAAAAGGAAAAGGACCCTAGATTAAGACCTTATTATAAAAATATATTTAAAACAGGTGTTGATGTTCAACATTTTCATAATAAAAATATTGATAATACCACCATTTTCTTTGTATTTTGGTCTCCACTTTTATATAATGATAAAAACTACTTTCTTATTGAATTGTTCAAAGAATTTGTTGGGACCGGAACAACCTCTATCTTATTTGATAGATTACGAGAACAAAAAAATTTAATTTACAATATTGGTATCGATTATTACACCATGCCTTATGGAACATATTTCCTTTTTGAAATATCTACTAAAAACTCTAACGTTCCTACTGTTGTTGAAGAAACTATTAAAACGCTAAAAAAATTAGCAGCAAATAAATTCACAATAGATGACCTAAAAGCTTGTAAAAGAAGTCATAAAATCGGGTTTTATCAAGATGGAGAACCAAGTAATGAATTCATTTCAACACATTATGCCGAACAATATATCAATCAATTATTTAATATAACCAAAGATACCAAAGTTGTTGGTCCTGATAAAATGTTGCAAAAAATCCAAGATGTAAAAAAACACGAATTTGCGGCATTTATCAATAAATTACTTATTTTCTCCAATTTAAAAATTGCTTACCAAGGTAAAAAAGATTTTCCATCATTACGTTCAAAGGTTATTAAATTAATTTAATCATCCTCAAATAACTCTTCTTGATCTAGTTTTGGCGCAAGGTAAAACCCTAAATAATTATTTTGAGAACTTTCTTCATCATCATTTACCACACAAGGATCACAATCTTCATCTATCCAATGACTCAAATCATACACTATTTTAATTGGAGTATTATCCATCAAATGTAAACTTACAATCTTATTTATTTTTGTAAATTTACTATACAATAAACAATACTTTAAAGGATAAGAATGTGACATCTTAACGTCTTCTGATAATGCATATTCTTCAATATCGTCCTCTTTTATTTTTACTTCTATTTTACCGATATCACCTGATGCACTCATATATATATGATCATCTTCTCCTAATTTTATCATTAATGTCTCAGCAAATAACGAATTTTCCACCATTAATTTATTAAATTCAGACGATTTCATAGTAATATCGGCATCATATTCTGTTTCTGGTATATGCATCAATTCTGTTTCTATATCCATTAATTTCAATTCAAATTTTTTATCGTGTCCTTTACCTTGAAATTCTATTATTACTAATGGCTTATTTTCTTTATATGTAAATGATATACTTTGTCCGTCATTGTGACAATTCATTATCGTTGATAATGCTTCACAATTAATACCCAATACAACATCCAATTCATTTGTAAACACATCGAACCAAGCTCTTTCCAATTTTAATTCAAATAAACCAACGTGAGCTGAATCCATCCCCTGAATATATAAACCACACTCACTTATTGACATATTCACTTCATTAACTAGACTTTTCATATTTTTCATGATACAGTGGAACTTACCCACTTTATCCTTATTAGATATTACAAACTTCATTTTATATGACATATAAAATGAAACTTTTTTCAATTTTATTACGCTTCACCCGCTTCTACTTTCGCTATTGCTTGGGCAACTACACTTTTTATATCTTCTTCATTTGTTTCTCCTCCTTCAACTTTCTCTTCAATATTTAATGTAATAGAATTCGTCTTTTTTACTATAGTTTCTTCTTCATCTACTGATTCTTCTACCGAACCTTTTTTATATGATGCTAATTTATCTTGTAACGATGCTACTGTCATTTTTAAATCAACAACTTCATCTTGTAATCCCATAACTACCTTCTGAACCTCAACATCATGTCTACTTTTTAATTGTATCCATAAATCATTCTTTAAATCTTCTATCATCCTATCATCTAATGAATTCATCCTAGCACAACCATTTTGTATTTGTTCCAAATGTTCCATCCTTAATGTCATAGCTTCCAAAGTATTTAATCTAATTTCATGTCGCGTTATCAATCGCATTTGTTGGTTTGGAGCCGTCTTTTCTGCCTCTTCTAATCTCGCATTTTTAACAGCTAATTCATCTAAATCTCTCATTCTCGTTTGTATATTTAAACGTTCTTTATCCATAACTCTTACCGTTGGTACATTATTATTGTAATTTTGTGTAATATTTTGAAGTGGGGCAGACGCTATCGGTTGTGATTGAATAACACTATTACTAATAACATTTGATCGTGCTGCTACGTTAATATTTGGATTATATGTTGGGGCTGGTTGTCCTGTAACCATATTACCCGTCCAACTCATAGTAGCATATTGTCCTATGTTTGGAGAACTTCCTGTTTTTTCTCTACCAATTTTACAAGTTGATTGTCCAGGTCTTAAACCTGTTCCTTTTAGCCTTCTATCGAACCTACTCATATATTCCTAAATAATATTTTTATATCCAATTAAGCACGCATCTCCATATTTATTTTTTTATTACTTACATATCCAACTATTTTAAAATCTTCTATTTCATATTCATCTATTTTATTTCTCTTTTCATTTATTTTTATCAAAGGATATCTTTCAGGAAAGTTTTCTAATTGTTTCTCTAATGCTTCCACGTGATCTTCATATATATGAGCATTACCTATAAAATGTATTAATTCTGCTGCCTTTAATCCACAATGGTGCGCCAATATATGTGTTAAAAATGAATAACTCGCTATGTTAAATGGTAATCCTAAACCTACATCGGCACTTCTTTGATACATAGTACATATCAATTTATCATCATCCACCACATGAAATTGCGATAATACATGACACGGCGGCAATGCCATTTGACCAATTTGACAAGGATTCCAAGCAGACATTATTATCCTTCTAGAATTTTTATGAAATTGTAAATCACCTACTACTTTATTTAATTGATCAACACCAAGACCCCTATAATTAAATTTACTTGTATAATAAGGTGCGTTAAAATGTCTCCATTGATGACCATATACCGGTCCTAAATCATCTTCTTTATATCTCAATCCTCTACTATCTAGAAATTCCCTTGTTCCATTATCATTCCATATTTTTACACCCTGTTCTCGTAATATACCATTATCTGTTTCACCTCTCATAAACCATAACAACTCCTTCAAACAAGTTTTCCAAGCTAATCTTTTTGTCGTCATTAAAGGCATAATCGGTTTATTATAGTTCTTTGAGCGCGTATCTTCCTCATATAATGGAAATCGCATAGCAGCACCTATATGCGTTAAAACATTTCCATTTCTACCTTTTTCTTTGTATCCATATTCTAATATGTGTTTTACCAAATCCAAATATTGTTTCTCTGGATGTTTAATTCTTGACATATTTCTTAGCGTAAACATATTATTTAGTAATAGCAACAATTCTTTAATTTCTTTATATAATATATAAATGTTTGGTAAAGCAGCAAGATTCGGAAAAGGTGCGGTCTCACAAGGAATATCGATCGCAAGGGATAAAGATAAAAGAACAGCCTTCGCAAAAAAAGCTGAAGCACGAGCACACAAAGCAGTAACTAATGTAAAATCACTCAGCACAGCAGCTTGTACAGCACACCAAGTTAAATTGAATTCACAAGCTATTGGACATATGGCCAAATTCATCGAAAACGCATTTCCAGATAAAACTACGGGAACTGTATTCAAAAAACACGTTCCAGGATTTCATAGGACAGCAAACGCAGCAGATTGTGAGGCTATATATGCAGAAGCAAGAAAACAACAAGAGGCAAAAATTGCGGCAATTGGGGGAAAAAGTCGTAGAAGAAGAAGATCACGCAAAAAGAGAAGAAAATCGCGCAAAAAGAGAAGAAAATCTCGTAGAAAAAGAAAAAGAAGTCGTCGTAGAAAAAGACGCCGTTAATATATAATATTTAGTATAATCTAACTATATATTATATGGTGAAAAAGTCAAAAAAAAGAACGCGTAGAAAACGTAGAGGAGGATGGTCTCCTTTTAAGAAGAAGAATAAGTCAGAATCACAACAAAATACTGGTAGTACATTACCACAAACCAAAAAATTCCCTACTAAACATGGGTTTACAGAAAAAGAGTGTGCGTACAACTTAGGCAAAGCAGGTTCAGGCGTTGATTATAATAATCAATGTGACGCGAAAATTATTGGTCTTTTTTTAGGAGAAAATGGTAGTCACACCGATAAGAATTTTATGCAAAAATGTGACAATAAAATGGCCTTTCTTATGAATGAAGCGAAAGCAAGGGGAATAAAAACTGATTACTTAGATACAACAGAAATTCTAGGAAAGCTATACGATGATAATTTTCCTATTGTTACGGGTGCTAGTTATCAATGTCAATTCAAACCAAAAACAGGTGATGGTTGTTTCGATAGAGATAATTGGTGTTTAACAAAATTTGGCAAAAAACCATTATTCGCACCGACAGAGAATGATTATAAGGATTATCCCAAATGGAAAAATATGGGTATTATTGATAAAGGAAGAACAAAAGTTGCAAAAAAAGGTTGCAAAACATGTATTGATAACCCAGGAAATCTTATGTGTAAAGCCGGTAAAAAAATGGGACAAAAGATAACCGGCGCAAAAGCATGGGGGAGTAGACTGGACAGGAATGTGTCGGAATTTGGAAGAAAAGGTTTCGGTGCTGAATTTGAAAGTGCCGACGAGAGCGAATTCCGTAAAAGAACAGGGCAGAGTGGCGGTAAAAAGAGAAGAAAATCACGTAGAAAGAGAAAGAAATCTCGTAGAAAAAGAAAAAGAAGTCGCCGTAGAAGACGTCGTTAATTTAGCATTTATATGATTTTTAATTTCTAATTATAAATCATATGGATCAAGGTGAAATTACAGTAGACACAAATCGTGCATTAAATGGAGGAAAAGGATTTATTAACCATGTGTTTAATTTCAATAACGATACGAAAGTTGAATTAATGAATTTAGCACAATATTTATTAATGGTTCTTGTTCCTTTATCTTTTGCGAATAAATTTATAGAATCCGTTATCCCAAAACCAGATGAAAGTAGAGGAAGTATTGAAATAACCGTTGAAGTTTTAGGACATTCATTCTTACTTTTAGCAGCTGTATTCTTGGTAGATAGGATCGCACAATTCGCACCATCCTATTCAGGGAAAGAAATGAACTCTATTAGTTTAGCAACTTTAGTAATTGTATTCGTTATGTTTACATCGAAAACACGACAAAAAATGGACTTATTATACGCCAGAGTAAATCGTTCTTGGAACGGTGAAGAAGCACCAGAAAAGAAAAAACAAGCAAACGGACAAGGAGGACCTGTTCAACAAAAACCACAAGTATCTGTATCACAACCAATAACAGGTATGCCAAATCCTATTTCTACCGCTCCTACTTCTAGCCCTAATTAT
>CESM01200258.1_pt1 | contig 10029 bp, 4 predicted proteins | sample 361421 | NCBI WGS metagenome assembly CESM01 (sample SAMEA2622219, study PRJEB7988) | marine metagenome | isolation source: saline water (ENVO:00002010), including | reverse complement strand
TACCTGTTGACCACCGCCACCGCCACCGCCTCCTCCGAAGCCAGCACGAATTATACCACCATTTAACACATTAACTATAGCACCATTATGTTCTACACCTAATCCACTGGTGCCAGTACCACCAGCTTGTCCATTATTTAAACACTCACCACCTCGTCCTCCGTTACCTCCAGCACCCAAAACTTCACCTTCACCGCCAACATCAACTTGTACTACAGCAGCACTCCAAGAACCTGTTTTGACTGCACAATTATTAACACTACTCTTATCAGAACCAAATTTTTTATTAATATGAATGATTATTTTACTTCCACTTTCCTTTTTACTTCTAAATCCACCAATGACTGTAACTTGATTATTATTCCATTTATCACTCTTTGCACTCTTACGAAACTCTGTACCTCCTGAGTGCATATCAACAACTACGTTTAATTGCTTACTATAAAAATCACTGAACTTTATTTGACCTGATGTTGGGATACCAGAATCTAGAGGTAAATTTGATAATTCACCTACATTTTGTGTTGTTCTATATGCTCCTAAAGATCTAGATCCATTTGCACCAAACTCTGCTTCTATTTCAGAGAACGCTAATGAACTTCCAGATGATTTAATAGTCATAATTAATGGAGATTTTGCCAGTTTGCAACATTATATGACCCACTACCAACATAAACTTGTAACTTGTTCAATGAGGTGTTGAATATAACTGCACCTGATATAACACCAGTCAAAGATGCTCTCTGTGAAGTATTCACTTGAGGAGGTAGCATAAATCTAGTTGTCGCATCTCTACCAGCAGCTCTCATATCAACTGAACCGACAATGACAGTTGAACCAACACCAAGTCCACCAACAACAGCTTGTGCTTGATGAGCATTGATACTGACGTTTGCTAATTCACTTGTAGTTCTAATACCAACACTTCCTGTTGCAGTTACAAATACTTGTGGAGATTCGGTAAGAGCAGCATCATTAACTTCACCAAATTTATCATTAATATTCAAAACAAACTCTTCAGAGTCGGTGCCAATACCAATTATGTCAGTTTCAATTCTTGATCCAACTGTTGCAACACCAGATATAGTCAAGTTGTTTAGAGTAGAAACTCCAACAGTTGCGTTTGCATTACCAGCTAGTGTTCCAGAAACATTACCTGTTAATGTACCTTGAACATTACCAATTAATAATCCACCAACTGATAAATTATTTCCAACAGACAAATTACCACTAAAGTTACCAGCTCCCACAACATCTAATTCTTTTGTCGGTTGAGTAATACCAATACCTAGCGAACCTCCGATACCAGTAAGGGTCATTAATCTAGCAGAGTTTTTACCCTTATGCCAATGGAAATCACCATCGACTGCTCCTGCATTGTTTGCACTTATATGATAATTAAAATTACCTGTACCGTAGTTTAATATATCAAGTGACTGTGCAGAACTGTAGGGTGAACCAGCAGATACTTCTCCATATCTAAACTCTGCATTATTTGTATCTAAATTACCTGTTTCTCTACCAACTGTAAGTCCAGCAGAACCAGTTTCACTTGTTACCTGAATTTCTGCGTCACCTGATTTTCTTACCTGAATATCATTTACTGGAGCTTCTGTTGTTCCAACTCCCATCTTCAAGGCAAATGATGTTGATGATGCACCAACAAATGATGCATTAACATTTCCTGTTAATGTTGTTATACCTGTAACTAATAAAGTTTTAGTGGTTGTTAATCCAACAACTCCAACATCATCACTAAAGGTTGATGTACCTGTTACTCCTAAATTATCATCGATTGTGATAGTTCCACCAGCGGAATCAATCGTTAAATTACCTGATGAAGTATCAATCTCATTGTCACCTGTAACACCTATTTGTACATTATCAATAGTTGCTCCACCATTACCATCAATGAGTCCTGTGAATGTTGATACACCTGATACATTTAAATCATCTGTCCGTAACTCACCAGTAACAGTTGCACCAAATGATTCTGTCTCAAATTTCTTTAATCCAGCATAAAATAATTGAGTTTTAGCACCATGTGTAAATTTTAAACCCAAACTACCTACGTTTTTACCTATAGAAACAGTATTACCGTATAAAATTAAATTGCCATTTCCATCTGCAGTGGCATCAACAAAACTAGTATTTGATGTGTGATATATCTCTAAATCTGATTGGTCTCCAAATATTGCTTTTACGTCATCACCAAGATTAACAGCACCAGTGTGAATACCTTGTGTATTACCTACTACATCGCCAGTAATTCTACCAACTACATCACCAGTGATATTACCAATGAAACTTGATGCAGTAATAATACCAGTTGCATTTATATTACCAACAGAACTGATGCCTACACCTTTTTCTCCAGCATCAGCGTTATTACCAACTTGGAAAGTGGAACGGGGATCTTCGGTTCCCACACCCACGTTGCCTCCTGTGTTGTATATACTTGTGAATCCTAAACCAACATCCTTATCTTCCCACTGTGATGTTGGCATACCTTGTAGATTTCTTGCATCACCAAAGTATGTTAATATACCAGCTCCTTGTGCTGTAACAATTCCACTAAAAACACTAAGTCCTGCACCAGTAATCTGATTTGGAACAAATGTTGTTACTGTCAATACACCAATTTGTGCGGTTGTTGAACTTGTAAAACCTGTAACAACCACATTACCTCTGACATCAAGAGATTCATTTGGTATAGTAGTTCCAATACCTACCAGACCAGTATCAGTTACTAACAGGTTGTCATCATCTACCTGAACACCGTTACGAAAATTAAAATTCTTCTTGATATTTGCCATCAGTTATTTTTTTAGTTATTTATGAACCCTCAAGTGCAGAAACTCTCGCAGAAAGTTCTTTGACTGCTTCAATGAGAAGTGGAACAAGTTTATGATAATTTACTGCCTTAAAACCATCATCCCTAGTTGTAGTGATACCTGGTAATCCAAGTGCCTCAACTTCTTGTGCAATAACACCTGTATCATTTCCTGATAAGAATGTGTCCTCAGTATCTTTCCAAGTAAATGTATTACCTGAGATTGCGTTTATCTTATCAAGTGCATTTGTTATTATATTGATGTTGTATTTTAGATTCACATCAGATGAACTAAATGCAATTATATCACCACCACAATGTATATTGCCCTCAACTCCAAGTCCACCAGCGGTAATAACAAGTGCACCAGTATCTTTACTTGATGAGTTTGTACTACTATCAATGGTCATTGATCCATCTACCTCTGCATTTGCAGTGATATGAACTTTGTTGTTTGATGAATCTAATACTAAATCACCAGTTGTGGTATTGATTGTTGTACCAGCAGTTAATCCAAGTGTTAGATTGTTTGCTCTTATGTTATTGGTAACATTAAGTTGAGTCCCGTCAAACGTGAGTGCAGCAGAGGTGGTTGTTGTATCTGTATTGTTATTAAATATCACTCTATTGGCACCACCAACAACATTAGTTGCTAGAGTCGCAGTGCCAGCATTACCATTTATTGCACCAACAAAATTAGGACAGGATAAAGTGTTTGTGGAAGCATTAAATGTTAGATCTCCATCTGTTGTAGCAGATGTCATAGTTCCACTGGTAAGAGTTGTAAGAACAACCCTTTGCGAACCAGATGTTGCTGTTAATTGAGCACCTGTATTTGTTAATCCAGCACCATCACCAAAGAATGATGTTGCAGTAACAGATGCAATTCCTGAAATATTAGTTGCACCATCGCCAATGATATTACCACCTATTACAATATCTTTAGCGATACCCATACCACCATCAATAACCACTGCACCATTAGTTACAGCAGTTGAGTTGGTTGTATCTCTAAACTTAGCATCTTGTGCACGAATCTCTGCTTCAGTAATAAGTTGCTTAGTATTATCTGATAATCTTAAGTCACTATTGAATGTAACAGGACCATCAAACTGAGATAATATTTGTTTCGATGCTCCACCTTCAACAAGTAGTCTTTCTTTAACAACAACTTCATCAAATACAGCACTCAAACGATTTGGATCTTCACCAGTAACTGTTGCGACTGGGATATCGAATGTAGTTTGTTGTCCACTAGCAGATGCAATCTTGGTGTTTCCAATATAGAAATCACCCTTATCATTCATACCTGTATAAACAACGTTACCACAAGATGTTTCCTGTGCTTGGTTAAGGAACTCTTCTCTCTCAGTTAATGATCTATTCTGTAATTGAGGTAATGCAGTTGAATAGTTACCTGGACCAAAACCAACATATTCAAATGTGTGTCCTGATGACCTTAATATCGAAGGTCTGCGGAGTTCAATCGGTAATGGTTTTACCTTCTTGATTCTTGAATTAACAAGATGAGTTTCTGTATTTGTTCCTAGTGAACCACGAATAACTGTTATCTCATCTCCACCTCCACCAGATAGTGAGCTTGATGCAACACGCATAATCTCTCCACCAATCTGAATATATGAACCAAGTGGAAAACGATTTACAATAGATGTTGCAGTTGTAGTTCCATCAGGAAGTTTAACTTTGAATGCAGCATCACCAGTTCCAATCGCCTCATTTAGGATTAGTGTTTCGTGATCAAATATATTAAATCCTCTTACATCTATATTTTCACCAGCAACTCCTGAGATTGATTCATTGTCTGATAAACCATGTTTCAGAATGTATTTTGCATCTGTTAGTGAGGTTGTTGTTTTAGCAGAAAATTGTGTTATACCAACGATTGATGTAACAACAAAGTCACCCAAACTAGCATCATTGCTGTTTAATATTCTGAATTTGTTACCAACTGCTAGTCCGTGGTCAACAGGAGTAGTAAATGTTGTTGTTCCTGAAGTTGTAGTAGCAGAACCAACTGCAACCCAAGGACCCATATCGTGTATCTGTTGTCCATCTAATAAAGTATCAGCAGCAGACTTAGCAACAGTAATTTGTTTAGTGCTATTAATACTTGATATACGATGATAAGAGTCAGTCCCAGTTGTAATACCCGTAACTTGAATATAATGTCCAGTAGCCGATGATATACCAGCAGTTGCAATAGTTAAACTAGCATTTGGTGAACCACCAATACCACCTAAAGCAGGGGTTTGACTATCAAAGAATAATGTTTCACCGTTTGTGTATGCGGATCCCCCATCAGTAATCTCAACTGAAGTTACAGCATTACTTGATACAACAACTTTTGCAGTCGCACCATCCCAAGGTGCAGTCGCTGGAGTTGCATTACTATTCAATAATCTGACGTTATAATAAGTACCATCAGTATGACCCGAACCACCATTTAAAGTATTATGAAACTTAAGTGATTGGAAACTATGTTCTTTGTTAAGGTTAATTACTGCATTTGTGTTATTATTGACAACTGATGTAATACCTATTGAACCCTCGAAATTTTTTAAGAATTGGTTAGTAGTCTCTCTAGTAATACTTTTCTTTAAATCATTAGTTACAACATCACCGATAGGGAATCTTTTTGCGTAAGATACCGCTGCTGGTGGGTTTGCATTTATATTGTCACGATCATATTCTGGAAATAAGTTGACAATGTTCTGATTGTACTTCTTTTCTGAAAATTCATTTGATGGTTCATCCATCGCATTGTTACTATTCAATACGAAAAGATGATGAACACCATCTTGAACTCCTTGAATATACGGAGTGATTGTTTCAGTTCTGTATACAAAGAAGTTACCACTATTATCATTCCTGTCAAATCTAGGTAATAAAGTAGAACGTGTCTGAGTGTTGTTTGTAAATGTACCAGTAGTATGTGTCACTCCTGCTGTGTCTACATTAGAGTATCTAAACTCCTTATCATTTTTAATTTCAGAAACTAAAAATGTACCATTGTATCCTTTATTTACTAATGCGTTTGAGTTAGTTGTACTTTGAACATTTCTAACTACTACTTGATCACCAACACCTAAATTATGTGGTTTATCTGAACGTATTGTAATTAAATTTTCTGTACTATCAAAACTTGCTTGAGATATAAATCTTGTATTACGATCAAAAGCATAGTCATTTGCAGTGATTGTTGTCTTACTAAAATCTGTATTTGCTAGGACATTAGTTGAACTTGAATCTTGTAAAACAAATCCATCTGTTGGATCTCTACCATTTGTGAGTTCTTTTGGTACAACATATCTTAATTTGTATATTTTCTCATCTAAACTTCTATCATCATCTGTTCTTAAAACATATGTAATGTCATCATCAGTTGCGTTTGCATATATTGATGAACCATTGTGTATAGTATTACCAGCAGCTAAAGTATGAACAAACCATTGTCCAGCACTTGTATCATATTGTATTGGATGTCCAGCATCATTTGGTCTTTTATCTGATACCCTACTTACAATTCTAAATTTGTCTGTTGTGCTTGCTACTGTTGCAACAAAAACAGGTATTGCTAAATCAGCATTTGTTTTTGACGATGCAATACGGATTTGATTTGCACCTAGTGCACTATCTTGTGTACTAGTAATAGCAAAATATACAGTATGTGGGTCAATATTTTCAGGTAAATCACCATTATCTGCAATAATTCTTATGGATTCACCGTTTGCAAGTTCGTGTCCCGCATTAATTGTGAACACAGATTTAGTTGACGCACTAGCATCTGAATGAATTGCTTCATAATTTTTCTCACCAACATTTGAAGTACCAGAAGCACCATTTGGCATTACAACTGTCGCAGAGAATGTGCTACCCCCATTATCAATGAACAGTTTTTCATCAAACCTTGCACCAATTCTAAAACCTTGTGCGATATGTGCAGGTGGTAGACTTAAAGTTGGTTGTGCAAATAAGAATAACTTGGTTGCTGTTGTTTCCGATACATCTATTTGTAAAAATTCAATCTGTTGCTGATCATTTACAATTGAACGAGGTGTAATTACAGATGTTATAAAACCTTTATCATCCTTTGCAAATGCTTCTTTCTTAAATCCTTCAGCGAGAAGTGAGAATGTACCAAAGTTAGAGTTAGAGTTTGTAATAGATGCGTCTGCACCATTTATCATTTCAAAGTGTGCGTGGAAACCAATCGCAAACACTGACACAATCTGTACAACTGCATCATTACTTACTTTAATATGAGTTGTTCTAAATCCTTTTCTATAATTTGCTTCTTGATCTAGATGGAATACTGTTTCTGGATTTGTTGATGAAGATTCAGAAGATAGTAATGCTCCTGTCTGTTTTGAGAAAGCAATACCACTATATCTTCTATTAGTTTTATCATACTTTACAAATGCCCTATCATCTTTTTGTAGAGATACTGCTGTAAACTGAGCAGTAACCATAGATTTAAATCCAGTTGCCTTTGCACCATCTGCGTGTAAACCCTGCATACCATATACAGAACGCATTGAGCAGTTAAAGATGTATGGTGATGCACCTGTAACTGTGTCAGTTTCGACTAATACTTGCCCGTTTGCAGAACTTAGTCCTCCAGCAGAACCTGCTGGTAAGTTTGGTCTTACAAATGGTAGTGAGAATTGGAACCTCGTATCATCTATTACATTCGATACCTTAGTTGATATGTTATAATCTGCTACGTTAATTCCACGAATCTTAATTGGAGTTCCACCAGTAAGATTATGATTTGTTTGAGTTGTGACAGTTACAACCTGACCAGGTGTTGCACCATCACCTGATTCAATATTCGTTATATTAAGTGGGTCAGTTGCAAAAGCACCAACAATTTCAAATTCTGGTCTTTGTGGTGAAAATGCAGCAGGTGCTGATGGATATTTTTGGTCTATCTCTCGATTAGATGCTCTGTTAAATGCATTAGTAAGTTTACTGTAATATATGTCTAAGTCAGTTAAATCACTAAAATTATCAAGAGTATTCACACCATCCGCATATTCAAATGCAGTTATCTTATGGTGAGAGAATGTTGGTTTTGATTGATTATTTGCACTAAAGTCTGATGGATCTGTATATACTAAACCTGCTTCATCTCCATCAAAAAATGTAAACTGCCAGAAATAACAAGCACCAGTAATTCTGAATATAGCAGTGCTCTTTACATTATTATCTGTTGGGTTAGGAACATATAATGGTCTAATTCTAGTTTTCCTTAAATCCAAACCAACTATTGATGTACCTCTTGGGACAACAATTCCACCATGAACACTATTGAACTTGTATAAAATATTATCTTCTTGTGTTAAATCAAAGTTAGAGTTTAATGTGAGAGTTAATGTATTTTGTGCACCTGTTGCTGAACCGCTTGGACTGATTGCTTTTGCAATACCTGACTCATTTCTTATACCAAATCCTGGTCTATTATCAATTACATGGTCGCCTGGAAATATTAATATTGTCGTTCTTTCTACTAAGTCATTATCGTTTCCACGAAGATATGAGAATCTAGCAGCCTCAATAAGTGCTCTTTGAATCGTTTTGAAGGGTTTGGTTAATGAATTACCTTGATTTTCGACACCATCAGTGGAATCAAGATCATTTGGATTTACATAAAGAACACGACCCTCAGTATTCTTTATAAAATTCTCTAACTTATTAAGAGGCATCTTTTTTAACTACAATAAATGAGATCAATAGACCGTACATACTAGGTTTATTTAGCTGGTTACTCCTCCGTGTCTATATGAATTGAGATATCATCTGGCAATTCCTCTGGGTTCTCTAAATCGACTGAGAACAAACACGGGTGTAATTCTTCTTCTACAAGGTATCCATAATATTGATACATCTCGTCATCGTTGTATGTACGATGCTTATCTGCTTCTTTAATTAGGTCTTGATCTTTTAAATGTCCTTCTGGCAATTCATCAAATGTAAATGGCATACCATTTATGAAATACATTTTAACGATCATACTACCGCCACGAAACCAACAGAAGTTGGTGCTTATCTTGTATTTCATTTATTTATCTGAGGTTAATGCCAATTCTGCATATTTAATCATATGTGGTTCAAGCATTTGGTCACACACTTCTAAAACTCTCATAAACTCTTCAGAATCTTCACACGCAATTATCTTATTATCTCCTTCGCTACTTTTAAGTTTGAAAGTTTTAGCACAGATGTCTACGATAACTTCGTATACAAAATCTTCCATATGAGAATTATTTTTTTTCTTATTATAGCATATGTATAAAAATCGTCAAGTTATGACAAGAGATGAATACCGAATTGACCTCTTGTTATGGCACCACCAAAGTCTGTTTGTATATTCTCAAACTCTAATTCAAGATAATCAGTTGCAGTAAGATTAAGTAATATTGAAAAACTCCAGAGAAATTCCATATTAGTTGCACTTCCTAATGTATTCAAACCATAAGCTTTTATTCCTGGATAGGATGATCCGTTTCTCATTACTTGTAATCGCACACCATCACCAGAACTAACAGTACTGTAATTTCCACCCGATACCATAGCATTTACCAAATATATTCCAGATACTGGAACTTGTACTCTACTATTACTATTGGATAAGGTCATCCCTCCCTGATTTATATGAACATCTGAAAATTGGAGGGGTGTGGCTTCAGTACTGGTTCCAAAACTTGATACGTTACTAACAGTATATAATTGAACACAAGGTTGTGCTGCAACAGTCAGATTACCAGTAATATTTGCATTAGTTGCAGCAACAGTTCCAGTTACTGTCACCCCACTTGAAGTAGTAACTAATCTCTCGTCTCCATCATGATATAAAACAGTTCTTGCATTATTACCACCATGCATCTTTAACATTGGTCTCCAACCCTGATCAAAGAATTGAAAAGCTCCTGGTCCATCTCCACCATCTGTTTTAAATATCAGTCCACCAGACCCTTTCTCTTTAATTAATGAAGTTCTATTATCACAAACTGAATCTCCATTAGAATCAGTTTGATCCTTAAGTTCATCAGTATGATATATTCTTAAATCATCTCCTGTTCCGAAAATAGCTTTCGATTCATCAAGAAATTTCAATGAATTTTGAGATTTATCAAATGTAATAGATGATATTCCATTAGTTCCATGAAATTCAA
>CESM01037492.1_pt1 | contig 10043 bp, 9 predicted proteins | sample 361421 | NCBI WGS metagenome assembly CESM01 (sample SAMEA2622219, study PRJEB7988) | marine metagenome | isolation source: saline water (ENVO:00002010), including | reverse complement strand
GATGGCACAAACACATACATGACCAGTTACGGTACACTCATAACTAATGCCAGTGAGTTTACAGTTACCAGTGATGTCAATGGCGGAAATGTTAGATTGTTGATTACTCCTGCAGGCACAGACACTATGTCTTACAGATTCATTGCACAAAAACATTTGATCTAACCTCTTACACATAGGCATAAATAACTACAATATACAGAGTATAGCCTAAACGTGGAGAGGGAAGCGAGATGGCAACTTTTCAACATAACTTTAAGGTCAAGAACGGCCTTACTGTCGAAAATACCGCTGGTAACGACAGTGAAATCAAACTCAAAGACAACTCAGCCACTGCTTTGACTATCAAAGAAGGCTCAAACACTTATTTGGCCATTGATACAACCAATAGTGCTGAAAAGATAGACTTTCAAAAAGATGTAGACTTTACAGGTGTAACTGTTACTGGACTAGGTTCAGGTGGTATCACAGGTACATTGTTTACAGCAGGTGGTACTGCCGTAACACAAGGCGACACTATAAATGTTGCTGGTACATCAAACGAAATTGAAGTCGCAGAATCAAGTGGTACATTTACAGTAGGACTACCAGATGATGTTATTATCACAGGTAACCTAACTGTCAACGGTACTACAACTACATTGAATTCAACCACTGTTACAGTAGATGACCCAATTATGACATTGGGCGGCGATACCGCACCTAGCAGTGATGACAACAAAGACAGAGGTATTGAGTTCCGTTGGCACAACGGCTCAGCCGCAAAGATTGGCTTTTTTGGTATAGACGATTCAGACAGCCAAAAATTTATGTACATTCCAGATGCAAGTAACTCAAGTGAAGTAATGAGTGGCACACTTGGTGGTGCAAAATTTGGTAGTTTAGAAGTTGATCAATTGACAATCGACGGCACTACAATTGACAGTAGTGCAGACTTGGATATTGTGGTAGACGGTGGTGACATTGTTCTCAAAGATGATGGTGCTACATTTGGTGGACTAAGCAACACCAGTGGTAACCTAATTATCAAATCAGGTACAACAACTGCTATGACCTTCACAGGTGCAAACATTGCACTTGCAGGTAATGTTAGTGGTGTTGATCATATGGACTTTGACACATCAGCAAGTACTCCTGCAAACAGCGAAGGTAGACTTTTCTATCACAACACATTTGATGCACTAGCATATTACACAGATGACAGTAGCAACACTATTGTAATTGGACAAGAACTGTTCCAAAGAGTGTACAACGAAACTGGTTCAACAATTGGTGCTGGTAAAGCTGTGCGTGTTATTGGTGCTACAGTAGGTGGTACACCAAAAGTTGCACTAGCTGACATGGGCAGTGCAAACGTTGAACAAACAATTGGTTTGGTGTTCAGTGACATTGCAAACACAGGATATGGTTATGTTAGTACATACGGTCTTGTTGAAGGTATTGACACTAGTGGACTAACAGTTGGTAACACAGTATTTGTAGGCACAGCAGGTGCATTGACAGAAACTGCACCAACCTATCCAAACTTCAGTGTTGCTGTTGGTAGAGTACTAGTATCAAATGGATCAAATGGTTGTATCCTAGTTGACATTGAAAAGTACGTAAGTGTAACATATAGAACCACAGGTGATGCACGTTTTGAAGGTGACGTTACAGTTGGTGGTGCTCTAACAATTGTAGGATCAACAACAGAAACAGCGGTCAACAGTTTGAACGTTGAAGATCCATACATCTTTGTTGGTAAAGGTGACAGTATTGGTGCTAGTGGTACAACACAAAGTACAGGTAGTGGACTCAACGATGCTGTGCTATTAGGATTGTTTGAAGGTACATCAAGCACAGTTTACTATGTAAAAATTGATGGTACTGGTACACCAGATACATTCAGCTGGAGTAAAGACAACTTCTCAAGCACAGAAGCAACAGGTGTTGCAATCACAGGCAACGAGCAAACACTAGACAACGGCATCAAAGTAAAATTTACAGCAACCACAGGACACACACAAAATGATGTGTGGAGTGGTACAGCCGCACCAGCAAACGTGGACTTGGGCTTTGTAGGCTTTAGAAACACAGGATCAAGTGGTGTAGGATTTACACAAGTTGGTTTGTTCTTTGACGTAACAGATCAAAAGTTTAGACTGTTTGACGAATATGATCCAGCACTGACTGGCAACGTTGATACCACAGATGGAAGTTTTAGTCTTGCTCCGTTGGTTTGTAGTGATGTTACTGCAACAACATTTACAGGTGCTCTAGCAGGTAACGCCGCAAGTGCATCAGAAGCAAGTACAATTCATACAATACAACGTGGCGCAGTAAACGCAACACACTATATCAATTTTGTTGACAGCGATGATGCAAGTTTGAGTGTGAATCAGGTTTACACAGACGCAGGAATAACGTATAATCCTAGTAGTAATGCACTTGGTGTTGGTGGTACAGCAACAATCACAGGCGAAACAACAATCAACGGTGGACTTGTATTGGGCAATGCCGCAATTGGTACAACTGGACAAGCCACAACACTTACTGTTATTGATGACAACTCCGCGGCATTCCAAATTAGTGCAAGTGGTAAATCAGGTATTCTAAAAATTGTTAGCTCTAACAGTGCTGAAGGTGTTGAAATGAGCGGTACACTAGATGTTACTGGTGCAACTGGATTGGCTTCAACTACTATATCAACACTGAAGGTAAGTGACCTAACTGACAACAGACTTGTTATTGTAGGCGCAAGTGGTGAACTAGAAGATGATGCTAACCTAACATTCACTGGCACAGCATTTACTTGTAATGCTAGCGGTGGAGTTACGTTTGATGTTCCAGGTTCTGATTTTATTGCAAAAGACTCAGACGATGCAACTACAAACTTTATTTGGAGAGATCACAGTGCAAACCTTCTTTACTTGGGTGTCCAAGCAACTGCTAAAATTGTAGTACGCAGTGATATTGATATGGACGCAAGTGGTACTGCATACAACGTTGACGGTGCAAAAAGCATTGGTGTAGGCACAGCGGCAAGTGGCACAGCAGGTGAGATACGTGCAACAAATGATGTTACAGCATACTACTCATCAGATGCTACACTAAAAGAAAATGTACAAGTTATTGCAGATCCAATTGGCAAACTACAAGCCATCAGAGGTGTTGAGTTTGATTGGACAGATGATTATATAGAGGGCAAAGGCGGCGAGGATAACTACTTTGTACGCAAGCATGACGTAGGAGTGATTGCTCAAGAGGTTGAGCAAGTATTACCAGAGGTGGTAGGAACTAGAGATGACGGTATCAAAGCTGTCCGTTACGATAGAATGGTAGCGTTATTGATCGAGGCAGTAAAAACACAACAGGAGCAAATTGAGGCCTTGACAAATACAGTAAATACTCTTATAAACAATAGTAGCGAGAAATAAGTTATGGCATTACCTGCAACCGGCAGTGAAATATCCATGGGCCAAGTGAGAGACTATTTTGGTCTCTCTGGCCAAGTTAGTCTAAAAGCAACTCTTGGTGCATTCATAACACCACAGGTTACTACCAATGTGGGTCTTAGTGCTACATTCGGCGGTTGGCAGAATCCAAATTCAACTGGAGCAAGTCCGTAGGATTTGCCCTGAGCCTAAAATTTCATAAAATCTTGCTTGACAGTAGGCTCAATATATAATATACTGAAGCAATGTAAAACCCATTCAGGAGGTAAAACTAATGGCTGATAGCGATATCATTGAAAATGCGGTGATTCACCGCACACGTTTCGAGTTAGAAACGTTTGTGTTGGGAGAGCATCCTCACCCAGCAAGGCAAGCGCAATTGCTTGTAAAAGAAATCCGTTGCGTAAAAGCCGCGGTAGAAGCATCAGAAGCGGCAAGCGAAGATGCAAACACAATTGCAACACACAAAGCAGAATTGAGTATCTTGTATGATATTCTTGCTGACATGATGGACAAGCATGATGTACCAAGTCTGCTTTCCAACATTGAAACATATGAAGAGCAGTATTGGGTAGACAGGCTAGCACGTTTGGCCGCTATTGACATGCTCACAGTTGGTAAAATTCAACCTGATCATATGAATCGTATCGCGGCACTTAGCGATAGCGCATTTGAAAAATGTGTAAAAACAACAACACAACTTGCCAAGCTGTTGAATGACGGTGTCGTACAAGCTGAACGTCAGCTTGCACAGGATATGGTCCCACAAGAACTAATGTAGGAGGTACTCATGGTAAGTGTACCTTCGGCATATGCCAACAATGACAGACAACGCATTGCATTGTGTGTTCCTGTAAGAGATCATGTAAGCGTAATGTTTACTCGTAGTCTTGCAAACATGATGCAAAAGTGCGGGCAAGAACAAAAGCCTGTAACACTACACATGAACTATGGTAGCAACATTGTCAGTCAAAGATATGAACTAGCAAAAGAAGCATTAGCAACCAGAGCAGACTTTTTGCTTTGGATAGACAGCGACATGCATTTTCCTAGTGATCTTATTGATAAACTTCTCAACAGAAAAGCAAAACTAATTGGAGTTCCGTATGCAACTCGTGTGCGTCCAATCAGAAGCACTGCTTTTAGAAGCAATTTGGATTACAATGCACGACTCAACAATTCAGTAGATCCAAGCGGACTTGAAAAAGTTGCTGGTCTAGGATTTGGTTGTGTACTAATTCATCGCAGTATATTTGAAGCCACAGATGCTCCATGGTTTGGATTGAAATTTGATCCTAGTACTGCAAGCGTAATGGGAGAAGATATTTACTTTTTTGAAAAGGCGGCAGAAGCCGGCTTTCAATGCTATGCTGACTTTGAACTTGCAAAAAATGTTGCACACATTGGCGGCAAAGCATACACACTTGAGGATATTGAGGAATGATAGCAACTTTTGACACGTTCAACCACGGAACAAACACAGAGTCACTGATGTGGCAAAGCGATTGGAAAGATCAATTTGATTTGGATCACTTTGACAAAGTACAAATTGAAACGCAAGTTTCGCCGTGGGCTCGTGTACTACAAGCTGTAAACCAATTCCCCAGAATCTATTTAGAGGACATCGATGACACTGAGCTTGTTGCGGCCATGGCGGCTGAATATGCAGAAGAATATTCTCATATTTGGGTTGTCAATGAAAAGTATGCAACCGCAGACGACTTTCCATGGTATTGGAGACCGTCTGGAACGGACACAAATTACATATATGAGTTTCCTAGAGTAAGTCATCGAAGTAAACGTCCGCTGGGTTGGGACATAGTTAGACTTGTTCCTACCAATACCAAACCAAAAGGTGTTGTGCGTAGCAGAATTATTGCTGGTTACGTTGACACTGAGTTTGATATTTGTTTTGTGAGTTATCACGAAGCAGAAGCGGATAAGAATTTTCAACGCCTTAGCGAAAAGTATCCGGAAGCCCGGCATGTACGTAATATCAAAGGTATTGAAAATGCATATAAGGAAGCTGGAAGAACCAGCTCAACTGAAATGGTATGGATTGTAGACGCTGACGCAATCATTATGGGTAACTTCCGTTTTGATTTTGTGCCTCCTAAAAGCAAACGGAACAACACCACATATTGCTGGCGTGCTCGTAACCCAATCAATGGATTGGAATACGGATTTGGCGCAGTAAAATTATTTCCACGTAAACAGTTGATTGAGCTAGGTAACAAAATGCCCGACTTTAGTACCAATGTAGCATTCTTTCAGCCTGTTGATCAAGTGAGTAATATTACTGCTTTCAACAAAGATCCATATCGAACATGGAGAGCGGCTTTTAGAGAATGTGCTAAACTAAACAGCAACATTATTTCTAACAGTAGAGTTGATGAAAACAAAGAACGATTGAACGTATGGATGACAGTAGACACTGGCGCTAGATTTGGAAGATACGCATTGCGTGGAGCAAAAGATGGTGCCGCTTATGGTGAACGTTATGCAAGCGATCCTGGACAGCTACACAAGATCAATGATTTTGATTGGCTAAAACAGCAATTCTTGAGTTCAATGAAAAAGAAACTAACTGTATAGGCTGGCGATCCAATTGGGGCCATTTGTGTTGTCTTTGTGACGATTATAGATGGTCCCAATTTTTTTGGATATACGTTTTTCATACAATATATTTTTACTGCCTGGGTGTAATGGCCTTGGCCAGTTACCTATTTTTACCCAACAGTAACCATCGCTTTCGTTGTTGAGTATAGGAATAAACTCTTCGTATACTGCTACAATAAATGTGTGATATTCAAACTGATTGTTTTTGCTTTTGAATATGTGCAGTGGGTGTATTTTTTGCACATCTGGCAAACTACCTATTTCTTCTTCAAACTCTCTCAACAGTGTTTCAATAGGACGTTCTTTGGGCTCAGCTTTGCCACCCCAGAAGGCCCATGTTTTAGGGTGACTGGTGTGTTGACTGCGTTGTTGTAAACATACTCTGCCTGTGTCTAGTGCTAGAAACAAGCCGCCTGCGGCTGTTATCAAATGAATATTCTCCAAAAACCTGGTTCGTATTTTGTGTTGACTGCGTTGCGCCATCCGTCTGTGTCGTAGTACAATAGTTCACCGGTACCACTGTCTGTTGCATACTTGGCACCACTGCTGGCACTAGCATCAAATACAACATTCCAATTGGTTCCATCATATTCTACAATGTCTCCTGGGTCTGCAACAAGTGCGCCCCACCCTGAACTATTGTTTGACTGTGTAAGCACATATCGTTGCCCGGTAGTTGCCGCGGCTAGTGTGCCATCTCCTGGATAATTTGATTGTGGATTTACTCTTGCAAGCACTGCGGTTTCTGTTGCAGTAGGCAATGTGTCGTTGTCCAAGGTTACTGTTAGTTTTGTACTGTCTACTGCGTCATATACTATAGTACCAATTACATCACTGTCATCATCGTCTGGTGTTCCAGCAAGTCTGAATCTAATTTGACTGTAACCTTCATTGATCTCACCATATGGTGCAAGTATCTTGCTCCAATCTAGTGTGGCACCTGAGCCGTCAACTGTGGTTGCATTGGCATTCATGATTTGCGCACTGGTTCCATCAAATGTTACTCTGTACAAACTTGGTGTAACAACAATATATCCCAAACTGTCGTATGTAAACGAAGTGCCTGCTTTGAAGTTGTCCAATTCGTCTTCATTCATTGTGTACAACTTGTTGATGATTGTATGAATAAGTTTGCTTCTGTTGAATTTGGCAGGTGGTTGTAGATTTATTTGTGACACAAACGTCAATGTACCAATATCAATGATATCTTCTGTGCCAACTGGTTGCTGTCTACTGCTGAAGTTGACATTTGTAAGTTCGTTGTAGCTGAGTTTGCTCCAATCGTACATGTTGTCACTGCTTTTCAAGTCCAGTGTTGGATTGAATAGTATCAACAACTGTTCAAACAACTGTAATTTTTGATCTGTGTTGCTGGTCCATATGTCAACGTTCATTTGCAGGTCATATGGAATAGGATTGTGTCTTGTGATACTGTAGGTATTGCCTTCTTCGTTTTCATATGACATTGTATCTGAGTTGAACTTCTTTTCTACCACAGGAACAGTTTCACTATACGTAGGATCTGTTCTACGCTGTGGTGCCATCATCAACCCTGTGATGTAAACACTTATCATTGGCACACTCAACATTTTGTTTTCTGTGTTTTCACGCATAATACTGGCGGCCATACGTGATGGATCACCGTATTTTACAGGTACAGTTCTGTATATAGGATCTCCACTGGGTCCTTCACCAATTTGTACACTGAAGTTTGAAAACAATCGCACAAACTGCATTAGATATCGTCTTATCTGCTTGTCGTAAAAATATTGCATTATGTCGTCTTCTTATTTTTGAATACTTGACTTAGTGGTTGTTGCACATCAAACGAATCGTTGTTGACGCTGTCCTGTCCAAGTGTGTTTACAAAGTCACCAACTGTTCCATAGGTTTTGCTGTCCCATGTTGTGGTGGTTATGTTGTCATAAAGTCGTACCCATTTTGCACCTCTGCGTACAAACAGTCTGTTGGGATCAAAATCGGTGCGTAAAAAGTGATCACCTTCGTTTGGATCAGCTGGAAAGCTGAGTCCTTGTGGCAGTGACTCGTGTGTGCCACCATATGAGTATGTGTTGTCCGTGCTGGTTAGTCCATAAATGTGATCGTTGTCAATGTTGCCATCGTAGTTGATCTCTGCTTGTTGAATAATCTTTTTGTTCACATCCATTTCTTGGTTGTATGTGCTAACAAGGCTGGCAAGACTGTCTTGATCTTCATTGCTACCAAGTATGTCTGTGTATTCTTGTGCATCGTTGAGCGGTGCTAGTTTTACTCTCCAAATATGTGGATACCATGTTTGTGAGAAACCTTCACTACCACGTGCGGCATCTGTTACACTGTAAAACTTTGGTATTGGTGCCGCACTTTGATCCAGTGCAAGCTCGTCCAGCAAGTGTGGTAACTCCACAACGTCACCTGACATCAATCTTCTGCCAAGTTTTGTAACCATATCGTTCATATGGAACGTCATGAACAGTGTATCGTTGGTTAGAAACAAACCAAACTGTGATAAATCAAAGTCTGTGTCTGCTACATTGTACACACCACGCAATTCATATACATCTTGATCATAAACTCTGTCTCTGTTTTCCAAAAACAGTACGTCTTGTATATCAAGTTCGCTGAGATCTGGTTCTAGTCTGGTAAGACTGCCATCTGCATCTGTTTGTGATACATTGCTGTACTTGGGTTGTGTTTTATCGTTTTGATCTTTTGTGTCTTGTGGTCCAAGGTACTTGTGTACCATAACACCAACACCGCCAATGTCAAACTGTTCACGGATCTGTCTGTCCATAAACCAATAGTCATTTGTTTTCTGCGGTTTGTATAACGTTAGTCTTGGCATTTATAAACTTTCACGTGCCTCAAGCACCATTTCCTTGATACTTTCTTGCATTCCAACTGTTTGTGTAATATCTGCTTCTGCTACAAACGTTGCCATTAGTTTTTGTTCTTCTATGCTCAACTCACGTGTGTTGTTTTTTATTAGTACACGTAGTTGTGCGTTTAGTTCACTGTCTGTTTCAACCATGCTAGGAGTCAATGGTGCTACGTCTGTGTAGGGCATAGCCTGCACGTGGTCATGTACATTTGCAAGTGTTTTGTTGAACAACATAAAATCTTTTTGGTAGTTGCTGGCAAGGTCAACAACAATCAAACTTCTTTGCCATGTTTCAGGCTCGTCATCATCAACGTCTTCCACTGCCATGTATGGAGTAGTTTGACCTTCTATTCTGTCCAACAATGCAGTTGAGCGAATATGGAAAGGTGCTTCTAGCATTACTAGTTTTTGATAACCTTTCTTTCTGAATTGATTGATGTAACTTCTAGGATCCAAGTCATCTCCGGCTCTGCTGTTTCCGTCTTCACTGAGTTGCATGCTACCCACTGACAATGCACCTGTCATGCCGGCAGTACCGCTGTCAAGAAACAGTATAGCACCTGGGTTGATTTTTATCTTTGCAAGTTGTTTGATGTAATATGGGCGCAGTGTCTCTTGTAATTGTGGATCAACTGACCTTTCTGACCATACTATAGCTCCTAATTTCATCGCAAATCTCCTTGTATGTATTTACCGCTTGACAAAACATAACTATTCGTATAAACTAAACATAGTTGATAATGACAGGAGTTCAGTATGGCCCGAGGCGTGAAGGTAAAAAGACCACCAGCTAAAAGACGTGGTATCAAAGGATTGCAAGCACCCAGCTTTTTTGGTTGGGAAAAACTTGATGGTGCTAAGTTTCATAGACTAAAAACTGGTGTACATGATTTTTGGTATCAAAACTACAAATACACAGACACCATTGAATGGGCGTTTGAGTGGATGAAAGCAAACGGCTACAGCAAGGAAGAAATTGCCAGTGCTAAAAAAGCCGCCAAGCATGAACAAGTACTAGGTGTACAATGTAAAATGTTGCTGGATGGATGTCCTGACTACAACGAAGCAGAACAAGAATATTGGCAAGCATGTCCAGGCACCACAGGTGA
>CESM01055247.1_pt1 | contig 10044 bp, 8 predicted proteins | sample 361421 | NCBI WGS metagenome assembly CESM01 (sample SAMEA2622219, study PRJEB7988) | marine metagenome | isolation source: saline water (ENVO:00002010), including | reverse complement strand
ATATCAAAATACTAGAATAACAAAATATCAAAATACTAGAATAACAAAATAATATTAAAAATTTTCCAATTAACTATACATATTTAATATTTCTGGTTTTATTTTTTTTTCTATTTCACTTTTTGTATCTGCTAATTGACTTTTATTTTTTTCTTCTAAATCTTTATTATTTTTTGAATTCTTATTTTTTTTCGGTTTGTCTTTTTTTTTATTTATTTCTTCCACTTCTTTTTTTTCTTTTTTTTCTTTTTCTGTACTTTTTACATTTAAATTTATCATATCTTGTATTAAATCTTGATATTTTTCTGTATGTTGTTTGTCTTCTTTTTTACTTTTATTAAGTGTTTTTAATTCGTCTTCTATTGATTCTACTTTAATTAATAATTTTTCAAATTTTAAATGTAATGCATTCATATTTGTTACTAAATATTGAATTTTATTTGATATATTAGTTGATACATTAGTTGATACATTAGTTGATAAAGCAGAAACATTTAAATTATTATAATTACCAGGTTCTGCATAACTAATAGAACTAGTAGCAGCACTAGTAGAACTACTAGAACGATCTGAAATAGTAGAATGACCAGAAGAATTTATACAATAAGAATTATTGTTTATATATTTTTTTTCTCTTTGATAATCTTCTTGCAGGCTTTCTTCACTATCAGTAGATTGAAATTTCCTCTTTTTAGAAGATGACATAATTAAATAAAAAATAATAGATACCTTTAAGTAATAAAATTGGTTAAAATTTACATTTGAGTTTAAAAAGTGAAAAAAATATATATTTTAAATTTAACTACTTATGGAAATTGAACACCAATTAAATGTATTAACAACAAATTTAGAAAACAAGTTATCAAATAATTTGCTTTCATCAAATAATTTAATAAATAATAGTGTTAATCCTCAAAATAATGATAAAGAATTGAATCAGAATAATTTATTACAAGATAAAGAAGAAAAAAAGAAAAAATATTCAAAATTATTAAGAATTAGAGAAAGAATAGACAAATTAAGCAAGGAAGGAAAAATAGAAATATTTAAAATAATTCATAAAAATAATGAAAAATTTAGTAAAAATAATAATGGTGTCATGTTTAATATAAAAAATATAAAAAATGAAACAATAGATGAGATAAAAAACTTTTTAAATTTTAGTGACATCAATCAAAAAAATTTTGATTTAGAAGAGTTAAAGAGAAATGATTTTAGAATTAATTATAATTAAATTAGATTGTAATTAAAATTGAATTTATATTTTTGTATTTAAGAATAACTTATAATATATTATTAAATTTTGATTTGCTTTTACCTTTTATTAACATTTTGTTTTATTAAAAAATAAATCATGATTAGTCTATCAAAACTTAGTCAAATTACTAAATTAAATGAAAAACCATTGCAGTTTGTAGAAGATAATCGTTTTACTCAAAAAAGTATTCTTCAAATAACTATTGAAAAATTAGAAAAGGAATATCAAGAACATCAAAATAATCAAGAAAATAATAAAAGTAAAGATTTTATGATGTCTCAAGTATTTGATTCAAGAAATAGTTTAAATAATTCAAATACTTTTAACAATAATCCTCAAATACAGAATGAACTGCAGAATGGATCTCAAAATTATAATAATGGAGTTCTTTTATATGGTGAAAATGAAATTATAAATATGCCAGATTTTATTGAATCTATGTTTAAAGAAGGTATCTCTTTAAATCTTGATACTGTAAATATTGATTCTTGGTATGTTTATGGAGTAAAAAACCCTGATAGTTTTTATAAATGTCATGTATTACTAAATTATCCTAATTATATTTTAAAAAGTAAAAGAGAAAAAAACAGTTTTGTATCAACCTATAAGAATGAAATAGCAGTTCAATTAGAATCAACTTATAAAAAATTAATATATCGTAAATTTGGATTTTCTAAAGATGATATGATTAATACTTTATTAAATAGTAATCAAATTAGTTATCCAATTATGATATACCTTACAGATTATAATAGTTGTAATATATGTATAATTGATTTAACAAGACAATCATATCAAATTTTAGATACAGTTTCAGAAGAATCAGATTGCTATTTCATAATTATTAAAGATGGTAATACTTATATTCCAGTTATGAATAATAGTGGAAATCATTTTGTTAATAAAGTATATTTGGATTATGTAAAAGAAAGATTTCAACAAGAAGATGTACAATCTCCTAATAAAGAACGTTTATTATCTCAATATAAAATTTATAAAGAAGAAGTTAGAGAAAAGAAATCAGATCTAAAAAATGAAATTAAACAGAATAATAAAATTAAAGAAGATTTACAAAAGAATGATTTCGAAGAAAGTAATAATATTGAAGATCATAATAATAATCAATTAGATAGTAATATTTCTTTGCAGGTACAAATAAGTCCAAAAGAAAACAAAAATACTAAATTAATTGTTAAACAAAAAAAAATAAGTAAATCGGAGAACAGCACTAGTAACACTAGTAGCAATAGTAACACTAGTAGCACTAATACTAAAAATTCTAATAAAAAAAATAAAGCTTGTAAAATTAAAAGTATAAAAGAATATACACTTCCTGATTTACAAGAACTAGCAAAAGAATATGGAATTGAAATTTATAAAATGGGTAAAAGAGAACACATGGTAAAAAAATTAAAAGCAGAATTATATAAAGAATTAAATAGTGCTATGAATTCATAAATACAATAAATTTATAAATACAATAAATTTATAAATACAATAAATTTATAAATACCACTAAATAATAAGTAAATTATATAAAATTATATGAAATTATATAATTTAATAAATATTTATGTAGATTATATATTTTTTTATTAATATATATTAAATATTAATAAATTAATGAATATATTATTACCTTCTTATCAATATTTATTATTAACAACAAGTTTAGCAAGTATCTTTTCTTGTTGGGGATTAGTATATGAAGATTCAACATCTTTATTAGTAGCAACTATTTTAGCTCCAACATCAAGTTTTTTATATGAATCAATACGTTCTTATATAACAAATGGTAAAATATCTTTGAAATATATTTTAATTTGTTCATTAATTACAATTTTATTACCATTGTGCATTGGAGCATTAATGGGTTATATGTTTGTATTAATACCAGAAGAAGGAAATCATAGTATATTTAAATATACAGAATATGAAATTCCAAATAAAACTATGGATTTTATGATTAAACCTGATTTCTTAAATATATTATTTTCAACTACAATTCCATTTATAATTGCACTGTTTATTCCTTATGCCGATAGAAAAAATAATATAATTCTTCAAATTGCTATCTCTATTGCTCTATCATTTATCACTCCACTAACTACAATTGGTTTATTTACTGGAAGTAATAGTTATACAGATAAACCATATGATATAAATAATTATTATATCCCTATTATTAAATTTCTTGGTAATTTCTTTGCTATTATCTTAACAGCAGTATTTAGTTTTATAAATTTTAAAATTGATTAATTTATTTTTTTTTTATTTTTCATTATAAGTCTTTTTATATCATTATATAGTAATAGGGATTCATATTTTAACAAAATGATAAAATTTAATGAAAGTAAAAATGAAAAAGAAAAAATATTAGAAGTAGTTCGAATAGCACTTAATAATCCAGAATATGAATTAGAATGTATTTTTGGTAATGAAAGTATTCATGACCAAAATTCGCAGCAAGATTTAACTAATATTATTTCAAGAATCAAAGGTAAAAAACCATTTACAAAGTATGAAACTTCAGATACTCTATTAATGTTTTTACCATCTGATAGTGGTTTTAATAAAGAAATTAGTAGAGTTATAGTAAATGGAACTCATGCTATTAATTCTTTATGTTCTAATGAAAGTTTAGCCAAAGTAATTGGTAATACTCAATTTGAAAAAAAAGGATTTATTAGTAATAAAAATGCCTCACGAGTTAAAATTCCAAATTATGGATTTAAATTTAATTTAAAAAAAGAAGAATCTGTATCTCGAGATTCTGCAATTGTAAAGAAATTAATCGCGCAATTTAATAAATTAAAAAAATATTATCGTCGTAAAAAAACTTTTACTTTTACAGATGAAAACAATGAATTTAAAATAGATTTATCTATTGTAAGTCAAAGTGGGGGACGTGAAAAAGTATCATATGTATTGGCAAATAAATTAACTCATTTTGTTATAAAACCTAAGGGAGTGAGAGAATCATTTTCTGATTGGTGGATGTCAATGATTGAAAAACGAGATGAAATGGTAGAACTTTATGATAATCCCACTTATTATTCTAGTATTAAAAAATCAGGAATTTTATCAAATACAAATTATAGATATGAGATTGAATTGGAATATATTGGCAATAAAAATAAAAAAATTCAACGTCAAATAGTAGAAGAAGGCAAAGATAAAAAAGAGGTTATTCTTCAAATTGCTAGAAAAATGATAATATATATTACTTATATTAAACAATCTATTCAAGGAAGCCATTTTATTCTGTCTAAAAATGATATTATTTCAGTTTCTAGTAATTTAAAAAAATTGTTAGGTAGTGATAGAATTAATTGTTTTCCCTTGGCAGTAGATTTACAAAAAAATAATATCATGAAATTAAATTATCACGACTACTTATCCAATACTAATGAAATGAATAATAATATTAGAATGGACTATATGGTGACAGAGAAAGCTGATGGTGAAAGAAATATTTTATATATTAATAAAGATGGTAAAACATATTTAGTAAGTAGAACTTCAGGAAATAATTATCTTATTTATACTGGTCTTGAAATGCCAGATTATGCTAATTCTATTTTTGATGGAGAATTAATTACCAAAAGCATTGATGGAAGTAATGTCTTTTCAATTTATTTATTTGATGCCTATTTTATTAAAGGTAAATCCATTGTACATCAATCTTTTGGTACAGAAAGAGATAAAAATGGACGTCATATCCACATTAAACAATTAGAAAAATATTTTAATACTTCTAAAAATGTTATGATGGAACAAGAAAAAAATTGTTTAAATATCATTTCTAAAAAATATTATCGTGGCAATGTTTCTGGATTAAAATCAAAAAACGACACGGAAATATTTAAAGCATGTCATACCATTTTATCCAAAGTTAATGTAAAGTATGGTGGGTTTTTAGAGGAAGGTCATGGATTTTCTTATCCAATTGATGGTTTAATCTTTATTCCTTTAAAACTTGGTGTCAGACAAAATTATCCCGGACAAGAAGTACGATCTATTGATGGTAGATGGTATGCCAACTTTAAATGGAAACCTTCTCATCATATTAGTATTGATTTTAAAGTTAAATTTGTTAAAGAACCTGGTAGTAATAAAAACAGTATTGTTTTTAGTAAAGATCAACAATTTTCTAAAGTAGCACTCTTCTCCAAAGTATTTAAAAATATTGACTCTGAGAAATTCTTAGCATTTAAATTACTTAATGAAGGGTTAAATCTTAATACTATCCCAACTGATTATCCATTTGTACCATTTAATCCATATCAAGGTTCTAGAACCAATAATGGATTTATTAAAGATTTAACTAGTATAACTCATTTATTATATAAAAATAATGTTGTGCGTTGTGAAAATGGTGATATTATTGAAGATGGTATGACAGTAGAATGTCGTTATGATATGTCTAAAGATGAAGAATTTCGTTGGATTCCTATGAGAACTCGCCCAGATAAAAAAGATAGTCAAAACGCAATCAGAACGGCCTTTACTACTTGGAGAATGATGAATAATCCTATTACCACTGAAATGATTACTGGACAAGAAGAAGATATTGATTCCGATGTTTATTACAAAGAAAGTGGTGATTATTTTACAGATCCTCTTAAGAAATTTAATAATTTTGTTAAGCGAGAAATTATTAATCGTGGATTAAATAACAAAAATAAAGCTAGGGTATTAGATTTAGCCTGTGGTAAAATGGGAGATTTACCAAAATTTATTGCTAACAGAGTAGATTCTATTATTGGAGTTGATATCAGTCCCGATAACTTGTTTAATTCTGAAAATGGGGGTCCTATCCGTCTTATGAATGTTGGAAAGCAAAATACTGCGTTAGCTCATAAAAATTTGATGAAAAAAACCATGTTAATTCTAGGAGATGTCACCAAAAATATTGCTAGTGGAGAAGCAGCTTTAGATGCCTTAAACGGTTATTATTTAGATGTTTTATATGGACGTCATAAACCAGAGGCTACTGGAAAATTAAGTAGAATGTATGGTGCTGCCTTGAATCAATTTCATCTAGTTAATTGTGAGTATGCTATACACTACTTTTTGGACGAAGAAAAGCATTTACAAGAATTCTTTACTAACGTATCTCAAAACTTAAAAGACCAATGTTATTTTGTTGGAACTTGTTTGGATGGAAAAGAAGTCTTAAAGTCAATGACAAATGGAGTAGTAGAGAAATTTAGAGATGATGAAAAAGGGGAAAAGGGAGATAAATCAGATAAATCAATATTTAGAATTGAAACTTTAAAAGAGGCTGATTTATCAGAAAGCGGATATGGAAATCAAATCCGAGTTATGTTTGAAACCTTTTATCAACCCATGGTAGAAAATTTAGTAGATATGGATTTTTTGGAGGAAGAAGCTGCAAAGTTTGATTTAAAATTAGTTGATACTAAATTATTTACGGAAGAACCAGATAGTATCTTTAATATGTTTCAAGAAGCTAGACCACAAATTCATAAAATGATTGAAAAGAGCAAAACCCTACAAACTTGGTTAGGATATCAAAGATGGTTTATCTTTCAAAAAGTAGAAGGCTTAAGTGCCCAAGATGATGATTAAACACAATAAAGTAATCAAATTATATTTAAAAATTTAATAATAATTTAATAATAACAATTTAATAATAACAATTTAATTAATAAAATTATATTTTTTATTTTCTATTTTTCTTTTTTTTTATTTTTCTATTTTAATTTTTTACTTCATTATATTTTATTAATAATAATTATAAATGAGTCTTCAAACTATTGAAGAAAAAGTAAATTTGGTTTTTTCCTTATTTGATAAATTTGGGAGCCAAGATTACATTGGAGAACCCGTTTCTCAAACTGAACACATGGTTCAAGCCGCTATGCAAGCAGAAAAAGATGGACAATCTGACGAGGTTATCTTAGCATCTTTACTACATGATATTGGTCATCTAGTTATCTTTGACCATCAAGAGGAACAACAATATAACAAAACTGTATCTAACAATACAACAAATAATAATGATAATAATCAATCTACTATTACTACAATGGGCAAAGTAGGTGTAAAAAATCATGAAAAAGTAGGTGCTGATTATCTAAGAAAATTAAATATTCCTTATCCGATTCCAGAATTAGTAGAAGGGCATGTGCAAGCAAAAAGATATTTAACTTGTATAAACCCAGAGTATCATAAACGTTTATCTTCGGCTAGTAAAAAAAGTCTTCAATTTCAAGGAGGACCCATGACTCTTATGGAATCTATTATTTTCAAAAAAAATCCACTCTTCCAAACATTCTTAGATATGAGACGATATGATGATGCAGCCAAAGAAACTAATATAAAGATTAAAGATTTACAATATTATAGGGAAAAACTAACAAAATTATTACAACAATATCAAACCTTACAAAATGTTGAACTATAATAAACAAATAAAATTATCAAAATGTAAATAACAACCTTGCCATCCAGCACGTCTAGCATTATCTGATAAAGGTTTTCTAGGAATAATATTACTTTCATTAAAATTATCAGATGATATATATAAAATATTTAAAATATGTAATTGGTTATTATATAATAAAATTAAATAATCAATATTATCATTTATACTATTTAATGTAGTTTTATATTCGGCCCCTAGGGTTTGAAATTTATTAGTATTTATAATTTTTGAATAGTTGTTATCACTTACTTTTTTACATTTTATTTGATAAGACTTATTACAAGTTGAACATATTTGATCTTTACTTTTTTGATTTACTTTACATTCTTTCCATAAAGTATTTTCACTACAATTAGGGCATTTAATATTTTTTAAACAATATAATTCTGCTGCTCTTCCAATAATTCTAGATTTACTTTTCCATTTATTATTATTTTTAACACTTTTAAAGTCTTCTTTAAGAGACATATTAATAATAAATCTAATATTTTTACATATTATAAATTTTTAATATTGAATTCCTAAATTAAAATATATTAATTTAAAAATTTTTACATATTTTAAATATAAAATTGATTTCAAAATCATTAATAATAGTAATCAAATTCTGATAAGTGTTAATTTATCAAAAATACAAGATGAAAAGTCGTCAATCTAAAAAAGATAAACCTAAAAGCAAATATCCAAAATATACAGCAAAAAAGAAACCTGTGCGTGGAGATCCTATTTTTCAAAATGAAGAGCAATATCTTGATGCTTTAAAGGAATGGCGTCGAAAAAGAGAATTAAATAATATTAGTGTAAGAAAAAGTAGAGACAAAAAAATAGAATATCATAACCAATTAATTTATACTGCTAATTATTATAAAACTTTATATGATGAACTGAAAATACAATTTGATTATCTACAAAAAAAACAACAAAATATAGAATTCACTCAACGTATTAAAGAGGAACCTATCCAAGATTATGAAAATTATGATAATCCTTTTACTGTCGATTTTAACGGAGAGGTAGATATCATGTTTTAAATTACTTATATTAGTTTTACACTAATTAATTATTGTATATAAGTTAATTTTTATTAATTAAATTTTTATATTTTACTATATTTTTTTTTACTAGATGTCTTTTTACTATATTTTTTTTTACTAGATATCTTTTTACTAGATGTATTTTTCTTTTTAGATTTTCTAAATTGCCTTTTATTATCCACCCAATATTTATTTACTAAATTATCAAATTTAGATAAATCGTGTATTTCTTTAGCTGCTTCATTTTGCGCAACACTACGACAATGAGAAGGAATCTTTATTCTAATATCATTTAATCTATCATACCAAAAAACTTCACCTGGTTTCATACATCTACTGAATTTTACTTCTTTAGATTCTTTCGTAATTTCCAATGGTTCAAACCTTTCATATTCTCCCCAATTAGGCAAACCATAACTAATAGATAAGGGTTCCTTACTTTTTTTAACACTATCTATAAATTTATTGACCATTAATAGCAATAACTCTGTTTCATAAGGAGGATTAGCAATAAAGAATCCACGGTGAAATTTTAACAAGTAGAAATTCCCATAACTACCAAAATATTTTTCAATATCATAAAATAAACTCCCAAACATTGGATAATGACAATTAATAGCAGAGGCAAAGCATTCAAAATAAACTTGATATTCTCTTCGTAATGCTTCTTTAAAAGCAACTCCCATAGCAAATTGATGACTATTTCCCATCAAAGATTGATATCTTAATAAGGTACAAAATATAATAGATTCTATTTTACCAATAGACGCAGGTGTCTTTCTTTTTAGTTTTTCATTTTTTCTAAATCTTTTTATTAAATGAGTTGTAACCTTTTCCATAAAAGGTAATTTAAAATTAATTTGAACTGGTTCTTCTTCTGAATAATGATAAAAACCTTTACCTTTCTTCAAAGTGTAATGATGAGATTTCTTCACTAAAGAATGTAAATTAATGTTATGAATTAATGCTAATTCTTCTACAGCAGTATTACATTTAGAAACTAGATTCATTTCATCGTATAGTTTTTCTGCTTGTTTGACAGTTATTTTTCCTAAATAAGATAATGTTTTAATAAATGTATCATGATGTTGTGCGTTATAGGGAATTAATGGGTCCACTAACAAATGATGTTCCATTAAATTTCTAGATATCCACATGGCTAGATTATCAGATAATATTTGATACTGACTCTTCTTTCCAGATGATAATACTATATTTTTTTCTTTTAAAAAAGATAGACAGTCATTAACTATTTTACTCCATTTAATATGCCTTAAATATTCTATTTTAGGATTACT
>CESM01056044.1_pt1 | contig 10047 bp, 18 predicted proteins | sample 361421 | NCBI WGS metagenome assembly CESM01 (sample SAMEA2622219, study PRJEB7988) | marine metagenome | isolation source: saline water (ENVO:00002010), including | reverse complement strand
TTCTTTCCCATTCTCATTCCTCCTTCACCAATTCGGCTCCACCCATTCCTCGTCGTCAGGGTCGTCCTTCGGTATTTGCCCCGCAGTAAGAGAGTCAGTGACAGGGGTGTATTCCTCCCACCTCTTGACGTAATCGTCTATCAACCACTTCAGCGCTCCCATCTTACTGGATAAGTCACCATGCTCATGATGCGTGAACTGGCTGGATGACTCTATCACCGTCTCGTACAACGCATCGTAGTCCTGCATGATACCCTCCCACGCGGACAGGGATACAACAGATGGGTTGAATGATGTGATGTAGGATGCTAGTGCATCCATGTCAGTCAACACTGCCTCGTACAGTGAAGTCTCGTTGATTGTCTTCTCCTCATGGAAGTATCCTCCCTCATCGAAGTCCGGCAGTATGAACACGGCCATGGGCTCGTCCTGCTCGGGCTTGCCCTGCTCGGGCTGGCCCTGCTCTAGCCATTCATGGTGCTTAGAGACCGTGTAATTGGGATTCGGATTACTCTTCCAATTCTCATGCTTGAGACAGGTGTGACAGCCGTCCTTGCCGCAGGGCACGAAGTTGTTGTTCTTGGGATTGGTGAGGTCATGGTAGGTATTGGGTGAGTGTGATACGGTGTACGTCATCTTGCTGAGAGCATCCTTCAGGAACTCAGGCTGCTCGCTGCTGTGAATCGGCATCTTCCTCTGATGGTTCGGGGTGTTCTTCTTCAGCCACTTGCCGAGTGCGGTCCAGTTGAGGTGGGTCTCGCTGCCACGAGTGACCTTGGTGTCACGCTCCTGCATGACGTGGTTGGCTATTCGGAAAGTCTTGGTGACGTACTCCATGTCTGTTTCCTTGAAGCCGGAGGTACCGGAGTCGAAGGCGGTCTTCGAGATGAACTTGTTGAACAGGTGGCCTGTGTTGTGCTGATGGTTCTCCAGTTTGTTGATTGCACCGAGCATCGGTCCCAACTCACCATCATCCATGAACTTCTGCAACGCAATCGCCGCCTGAGAGCCCAACTTCGCTGCCTCTGCCCAAGCGGGCCCGCCGTACGAGTTCTCCCAGTTCGTCCTGAACCTCTTGTACATGTAGTCGAGAAGGCTGGCTGCACCAGTGTAGGACTCGAAGTCTATCTTGGATACACAGGCGTAGTAGTGCTTCCTGATATCCATCACCGGGTTATCACCGTATTCGAGTAAATTGGGATTGACCTCCAGCATCAGGCTCTCGCCGAAGGCTGCGTGGAGGAACACCGGTATGTCGGGGGTGTAGTTCTTCTTCCTCCCTCGGGCATGTCTCATCTCACCTGCGCATATGGCGAACGTCGACTTGACAATCCAGCCTGCGAACACGCCGGCCAGATAGGCGACGGTGCTGGGATTGGACATGGGCATCGCAACCCACTGGTGGAAGAACGTGGCGAGCCAGCCATACTGCTTCTCCCAGTGCAGGTTGGAGTACCTCACACCGGCGATGAACTCACTGGTGTACTCCGCCGGGTCGTATGGCTTGGCAACGAAGTCATGGTCAGGGTCGTTGATGACCCATCCTGCTGCCGGCTCGACCCAAGACTCTCCGACACCGACATCGCCGATGATGTATGGGATTCCATGTTGGCGGCAGTGGGCGCAGATATGGGAGAGAAGCGAGCCACCGGGCTCGCTGACGACGAAGCCTTTCGGGACCTTGTCCTTGGTAATCTTCTCCTCCAGCCAAGCGACCTCCTCTAGGCCGGTCGCCTCGAACACCTGCGTGACCTCGACCCTGCCCTCGGTGATGAAGCCGTTGACGGTGACTCCCTCCGGTGGGGGAGCCAGCACCACATGACCGGTGGCGCCTCGCACCTGTGTGAGTGAGACACGGTCATGCGCATCCTCAGATTCAACGGCTCGCCTCTCAGGAGAGGTGTATGGATTGTACATGACGAACTCGACCTCATGCTCATCGGGGTCGCTGCCCATCGTGCGGAGATTACGGGTCAGTCTTCCTCCATCCCGTATGGGGAACGTCAGATTGGTGCCGTGTCCTGCGGTGATGCCGTCGTGACCCTCTCCCACAACCACGTACTTGCCCGGTGCCATGACCGCGCTGTGCTGAGCCTCGATGCAGTCCTGAAGAATGAGACATCCCTCGGGGTCATGCTCCATCATGCTGTTCCTGAGTCTCGCCCAGTGCATGAGGAAGTCATCACGATGTATCCTCGTAGACTCAAGCACACCATGCCTCGGTGTGAGAGGACAGGTGCGAAGGAAGCCCCATTCATTGTCGGTCTCCTTGAACCACTGGCGTATGTACTTGGGTCCGTCTTCAAGCAGCAGGACGATGGTGTACTTGGGTATGTCGTAGTTCCTGCTGTAATGACTATTGTAGTTCAACAGGGCCGCAGCCTTCTGGCTTCTCACCCTGTCCATACGCTCTTCGTTGTGTCTTATGTGTTGACTACTCATTGTTCTCATCTCTCCTTCCTTGCTTCTTTAAATATGAATTGCTATTTCCCTGCTCTCACTGCTGTATCTCTCGGCGACTATGACTTCTTTCCTCACTCTTCTTTCATGCTGAGAATACTTGCGTCTATCTCGCCGGCATCCACCATGTCCTGCAATAGCGCACGTGTGATTCCACTGCGCGAAATCTCATCACCGCCGTCCAGCACAGCCTTCACGACTGCGCGTTTCTGCTCTATGAGATGATTGAACTTCTCGTCTATCGTACCTTCGACAGTGAAGTACAGCGCGTGAACAGTCTCGGCGTCTTGCCCTATCCTGTTCACCCTGTCCTCCGCCTGCTCCTCCCAGCCGGGAACCCACTCCCTCTCGACGAACACCACGGTATCCGCTGCTGTGAGCGTGAGCCCCTCTTTCGCTGCCAGTGTGCTGCACACCAGCACGTCGAGGTTGCCCGCTTGGAACTCGTCGACTATGTCGCTCCTTCTCTCCGACTTTACTTCGCCGGTGATAGTATCTGCCCTGAGTCCTTTGAGTTTAAATATGCTCAAGAGAGGTGCGACGACATTCTTGTGATGAGCGAACACCACTATGGGTCGCTCGTTGTTCTCCTTGTAGTCAAGCACCCACTCGGACACTGGTCCCACCTTCATCACACCACAGTTGTGTCTGAGGTCGGTCAGCATGTTCAGCACGTAGCCCGCTGGTAGGCCCCTGCCGCTGTCCCTGATGTGAGAGTACTCGTCGCTCCAGTCCCTCTGCCTCTGCCTGTACTCCTTGAGTTCGGCCTTGGTGGGAATCACCGGGATGCTCTGTCGTATCTTGTCAGGCAACTCGGCCATGACCTCCTTCTTCAGCCTGCGAATGGTGAAGTCCCTGCTCACTGCATGGAGTTCCTCGACGTTGCTCGCGCCACCTGTCTTCCATCCCCAGCCGTCGTGGTACGCGGCGCAGTATCTCCTGACGTAGTTGAGCCATGATGAGAACTGGGCCTTGCGCAGCAGGTTCAGCGTGGTGAAGTACTCGGCTGGTCTGTTGGTTATCGCTGTGCCTGAGAGACACAGCACCGAGTCGCTCTTGTCGGCTATCGACAGCGTGGCCTTCGTCCTCGCTGCTTTGTTGTTCTTGACGTAGTGGGACTCATCGAGCACGCTGATGCCGAACTCCATCCCATCCAACTGGTCGAACCTCTTAGCCATCAGGTCGTAGTTGATGACGGTGAAGTCAGCCTCCTCTATCGGCCCCCTGTATCCGTTGACCACCTCGACGGTGGCATCGGGCAGCCATCTGGCAACCTCCTTGGCCCAGTTGTACTTGACGTTGGACGGGCACATCACGAGCACAGGCCACTGGTCCTGATGCAGGGCGCAGTATGCTATCGCCTGTATCGTCTTGCCTATCCCCATGTCATCACCGATGAGGCACCTGCCCCCAGCCAGTTCAGCGAACCTCACGCCCACGTACTGGAAGGGATACAGTTCGAGTCCGGGTGCGAACACACCGGCCAGCCTCTCCCTCATCTCGGCCACGACCTCCTCGTCATCCAACTCGGCGGCATCGGATATCGCTATCCTCGCAGCGTAGTCGTCCATGTAGGTCTGTACTTCTGAGAGCGAAGCAATTGAATCACACAACGGCTGGTACACATCGTTGAGCCTCGCCATCAGGAAGCCGGCCTCGCCAATCGGTATGCGCCACACCTTCTTACCGGCATCCCAACTCCTGTTGGGCACGCCCTTGACGATGTTGCGAACCCGGTCACGCAGGTCGTTGTCCTTAATCCAAGGCCAGTTGAGTTCTATCTCACCGCGCACGATTGATGCCGTGGCATCTGTAATCCTCTCTGCCTTCTCAACGACAGGCGCATCCTTCGCCATGCCGAGCAGGTCGGTGACGTCGTACTTCTGCTTGAGAATAGATGCGCTTCTCCTGATTATCTCCGGGTCGTATCTGATGGACCAGCCACCGTTGGAGAACTTCAGGTTGTAGTAGCCGTCCATCTGACGCAGCGCATTCTTGAGTTCGTTCTGTATCTCCCTGTCGAATGGGAACTTGATTGCCACGCGCTTGGACTTGCGTGGGTACTTGCGGGCGGGGTCGCTCTTGGCGAACCACTCCTCGACGAAGATGGTGGGCTCGACCTTCATTCCTCTTCCTCCTGACCTATCCAATCATTCACTGTCAACCAATCCTTGTCAGTCAACTCTCCATCACGCATGTAGCGAAGGTATGTCACCATCAATTCTTTCTCCTCACGCAACCGCTTGACTTCTGCTAGGAGAAGCGGTGCGTCTTCTATCAGTTTTTCATCGGGTCTGCCTAATTCAGTTGGCTCTCCGTTTAATCTGAACAACGGCAAACCGTAGTCGTCAGCACGACCTAAGAGATAAGCACCAAACCATTTCCACGGTGCGGGTTGATGTCCCTCGTACTCGTCTGTGTCAATCATTCTTCTTCACCTTCCCACTTCTCTACAAGACCAACGTACTGCTCTCCATCAGGAAAGTACACAGTGATGTACAGATGACCCTTCTTGTGGTAGTCATCCACCGTGACTGTTGGCTCACTCTGCAACCGCTTGACTTCTGCGAGCAGTTCATCGAGCATTGTCAGTTTGTCTTTCCATGCTTCCTCATCCACTTCATCACTCGCAGTATCTATGAAGTCAAGAAATAGTTGCCTCATGTTTTCGTACTTGTCTGTGTCAATCATTCTTCTTCCTCCTCCAATGCTCGTAGTTCACTCCATGAGTGAGTTTCCAGAAGTCTGTTCCTGTATCTCTTATTCTCTTCACGCAGCCGTTTGATTTCCTCAAGGAGAAGCGGGGCGTCTGCCATCAGCCTCATGTCCGGGTTGTCCTCGTTGCCGTAGTAGTCGCTGTCACGCTGCACCAGTGCGATGGTGGCGTACCAATCACGCTCAGCATCATAGTATATCACCGAGTCATCGGAGTCGGTGGTCCTCCACTTGCCGTCGTTCGTCAGTCCCTCGTATTTCTTCATGTCAATAGTCATCTTATCTCATCTCTCCTGTCTTGCTTCTTTAAGTATGAATTACTCTTTGTCATTCCTCTTCTTCTTTCTTCTTCGCAAGCATCATGTCACACACGCGCTTCACAACATCGTCTGAATTGAACTGCTCTGCTATGTCGACTGGGTCGATGTGACTAACCAATTGCTGAAGGTCAATGTTCTCCGCTACCTCGTATAGGTCGACGTGCTCCGCTACGTCGCATGCGTCCATCTCCCTAGCAACATCGTATGTGTCGACGTGCTCCGCTACGTCGCATGCGTCTATCTGAACGTCAATGCTCTCCGCTATCGCATCGTGGTCCACGTACTCCAGTGGGTTCGTCGTCAGTTCCTCTTCCAATTCCTCTGCTATCATTCTCCTAATCCATTTCCTTATCATCTCAAACTACCTCCTCGCGTATCTTGACGAGTGCTATGTCGTACTCCTTCCATGCCTCCGCGGTCTTCTCGTCCTTGTTGGCACCGTTCCTGTCTAGGGGATGCTGGTGAGTGAGCCTGAGTCTGAAGCGAAGCACACGCTCCGCCTCCCTCTTCGCTGCCTTCCTTCTGGCGCACAGCGAGGGCTCTGTCCTCGATACTTCTCTCCCCATTATATTCATTCCATCATTCATCTTCGTTGTCTTCTTCATCACTCATCACCCCCGTCTACGAGTAGAGGGACCTCTTGGGATTCATTCCACCTCAGTGTCTGCCCGCTACCGGGAAGGGTTCGGTCATACATGTGGTCGGGGATGAGATGGTGCAGTTCCCTGCCTCTCACGCTTGGGTCGGTGACGATGCGCTTGACCATCTTGTTCAACGCATCCCAAGTGTCGGTCATCCCATCGTACACCGCAATCATACGGCGGTAGTAGGGGTCGTCATCCCAAGTGGTTCGGGGCCTCGCTCTCCTGATGCACCATGTCTCGAATGGCTCGAGGCCAACATTGGCGCTCCAGCCAGCATCAGCCATGCGCTGAACGAACTCATCGGTGAACGGCGAGCCGTCATCGTTGTCCTTGAGCATCTCCTTCGCCACTGTCCTGAACCTGAACGCTGCCTCTTCCACGCTCACTGAACGGGTGTAGCCCTTATCGGCTATCCTGCCGATACCGGCTGCCATCGCTACGGCACCCATCTCGAACGAGCGGAGGAAATCATTCTCCGACTCGTCGAACATCTGCTGTCCTTCTTCATTCTCTATTCCTACTATCAACATCTTCTTTCATCTCTCCTATCTTGCTTCTTTAAATATGAATTCACTCAACCACCTTCATGAACAGGGAGATGGTCCATCCCCCACTCGGAGTCTTCCTCGCTCCTCTGTGATAGAGCGTGTACAAACCGTGATTATCCGCCGTTCTCTGCATGGACCTGACTTCTTCCCACATTCTCATGTAGGAGTAGTACGAGTTAGGCCGCGCAGTCATGGTCACCATTCTTCTTCCCTTAGTCTTCATGTTCATCATTCCTCCAGTCTTGCTTCTTTAAATATGAATTCAATCATTCAATTCCCATTCCTCATACACGTACTCGTCTGTCTCTATCCTGACCAGCAGTTTGTCCTTGCTCATGCTGTCACCTTCCACGTGGTTATCCTCTCTTCTTTCTTCATACCGCACATGGGGCAATACCTCCACTTGGATGCTATACGCACACCACAATGCTCAACCACGCTTCCGTCTTTACGCTCGCCTCGCTTCATGACTCAACCTCCCTGTTGTCCTCGCCCTCAATCATGACGATGCCTGTGAACTGCCAAAGTTCGCACCATCTTGAGCCGCAGTCCTCGCACCGCACATCGATAGAGCCGCAGTCCAGCCAACCATCGTAGGTTATCTCATCACTCTCACAGGTAGGACACGTGACTGTCTCACCAACACTGCTTGGTGAATTCATAGGCTCACCCCATGTCCAAGCAGGTAGGTGTATTCGCCATACTCCATCGAGTAGTAGCCATACATCTGGTCCCTCGCATAGTGCTCCCAGTCTATGTATGACTCCATGATGTCGCCGTTCTTGACGAAGCCGCAGTCATACGCCTGCTCCCTGAAGTAGTCCTCCACATCCTCGGTCCACGTCATCTCCCCGGCTATGCTCTCCACCTGCTCGGCGGTGGGCGTGCCATCCACGAACTCCGTTGCGAACAGGAACGCTGGCACGTACATGGTAGGGTCGTCATCGAACAGCGCCATGCACTGAACGAGGTTCGGTATGTCGGGCCACTCGCCCAAGTGAACGGACACCCTGCTCATCTCACCGTCGTAGTCCTGTATGTGCCACTCCTCCGGGTTGTGGTAAATCGTCCTCGGTTGGTTGCATACATACGCGGCCATGTTGCCGGACTCGTAGGCCTCATCCAATTGATGAGCGTCCAGATACTTGTATGTCAATCGTCCTTCGTTGTAGCATGAGAGGCAGCCAACGGCCACCCTCTCACTGTGTATCTGTTCCATTGTCATGTTCCTCATTCCTCCTGTCTTGCTTCTTTAAGTATGAATTCACCATTTTGCTCAAGCCTCCAAGTGCAAGCGCCTATGGTGTTCAACGCCTGCCACCCTGTTGCATTCTCGTAGTCTCTCATTCTTCCCACCTCTTCGAGTCCTGCATGAATTCGGAGTGCAATCTCTCGATTGACGCCCTCGCCTTCTCCATGTCACCTTCGTCCATGTAGGCCATGATTACTCTGAGCCACCCCGCGATTGCTTCGTTGAATATCGAGTCTCTCATGCAATCACCTCAACGTCATCCTCATCCTCACCGTTCACCGTCTCCCAATGGGAGAACACAGGTGGCTTGCCTGTGAAGGAGCAAGTGACTCTCTCGGCTTCCGCCAATCCGGTGACGTAGCCAGCACCCTCCACATGATACACTCCAACAACCTCAGTCTCGTAATCATCGTGTTTCTCTCTCCATCTTTTCAATTGTTCATGTTCATCTGTCATTCAATCACCTCATCGGCTATGCCGTGATACTCGCTGCCTATGCCGAACAACCTCTCCATGTGGTCGGTGTCCCATACTTCGGCTGCTGTCATGTATTCCTCTAGGAAGATTTTTTCGCTATCCCCAGAGAGGAAAAGGCTATCCCCATCAATCCACTGTATAACGGTGTATCGCCGGTAGCCAAAAATTTCGTATGTCGCGTTTTCGTAGTCTTTCATTCTTCCACCTCGATGCTGTCGGCGTACATGCCATCGCGCTCCATCACGTCTTCTAGGCACCACTGCTTGAACTCGGTCATGCTCTCATACATCGAGAGTATCTCCCAATCATACGGATAGGAGTATTTCTTACCGTTGAGCCTCATGAACACGGTCCCCATCTTGGGGGGCTCTGTCTGGAACAGGTTCTCGTATGCCTGTGGTCCAATCATGCTTCCACCTCCGGCACGAAGGTGTCCTCTATCGGCACCCACGGGTGCAGCCTTGCGAGGTTGTTCATGTCGAAGCAGTGGTCGCACACGTCCAGCACCGGCTCGCTCATCGGCGAGAGTATGCTGATGGTCGCGTGAGCCTTGAAGCACTCGTCGCAAATCATGCTCCCACCTCCGGCTCAAACATGTTCTGCTGCAAGATTGTAATCTCCCCGGCTCTGACGAGTGCGGCAAACTTCTCGAAGGAGAAGTCACCGTTCTCGTCTTCACACTGAGCCAGCAGGTGTTCGTTCGTCGTTCTCGTTGTCTCGTTGTTGTCTTCCTTCATGTTTCTCATTCCTCCTGTCTTGCTTCTTTAAGTATGAAATCGGTTGGCACCCTTTCAGTCCCCTCAATCCGATAGTCCGATGTATAGTCCGCACACAATACGGACAGACGAAAGTATCTGTCTCACTACACAGTAGTCTCTACACACACATAGTAACATATACTTAGGTAAGTGTAGGATTCTCGGACGAATCTTCGTCTTATGTATGGACTATACTTCGGACAGTCGGACGATTGGCAATCAGCATCCGCCCATATACGCATACGCGTATGGGTCATTCGATGCCGAGCCCAATCGGCCTCCCCGCACCGGCCCGCCGGCCCTTCCCTTCAAGAGGGGTAGGCATACGGGTCGTGGCTGTCTCTGTGAGACAGATGCAGGGATGGTACGGGGAAAACCCCTGTGGGAGAGGGGCCGCTAGGCCCCCCTCCGCTGGGGGATGGGTGCGCCCTACCGACTTAGGCGCTCACCCCTGTGATTAGGCCTAGGTCGATTGCCTGCTGGTATGTCTCGCGGACCTCGCTGACCTTGGTCCTGCTGGTGAAGGTCTTGGCCTTGGGGACGTTGGCGTCGTTCAGTGCCTTCATCATGTTCGCCTTGGTGACCATCTTGGCTGGGCGGTTCTCGCCTTTGACCGTCTTCTTCCCACCGCTGCGAGTCTTGACGGTCTTGGTTTTCTGACCGTCGACGTTGCCCTCCCAGATGTGTGCCCCGGCAGCGCTGATGATTTTCTTCCTGCGGTCACTCACACCGTTGAACGCCTCGGACCACTTGGGGTCTTGAGAGCGCAGCCACGTCTTTGCTGCATTGAACTCGTCGGTCAGTGGGACGTTGTGTCCCTCAGCCCACCATGCGTTCCCGTTCTCAGCGAGTGCTTGCCCTGCTGCGAGGGCC
>CESM01042112.1_pt1 | contig 10082 bp, 5 predicted proteins | sample 361421 | NCBI WGS metagenome assembly CESM01 (sample SAMEA2622219, study PRJEB7988) | marine metagenome | isolation source: saline water (ENVO:00002010), including | reverse complement strand
GTGTCAGAGGAGTAATCACATTTGTTTTGTTTATGGATATCATAATTTGATTTATAGTTACTTGCTATAGGGTCTTTACAACCCTCTGTCTTTGCTGGAAATATACATTCTGATCTGGAATGAGGACCAGGCCAACCAGAAACCCTGTTTGTGGCAGTGGGTTCGTTTTCTGCCTTACATCGGCTATCAAAGTTACATTTATTCATATCATGAGCACCGGGCCAACCCATATCTTTGTTGTTAGCCCGATTGTCTTTGCATGCACTATCAAATCGACATGCGCCTGTTTGACCCTTATTATTCGCTCTGTTATCCTCACATCTTTCCGTATCAGTACTATCGCTTGGAGTTTCCTTACACAACCAGTTATCATTAACTCTGTTTCCAGCTGTGTTGGTTTTATAGCTACATTTATTATTGACACCGTCGTAGTTACATCTCATAGGCTTTCCCTTACTTTTCGAAACGTTATTCGGCACATACGACCAATGGTCCTCACAGTTACTACTTGTATCCGAACAGTCTGATATGTATGATAAATTACCACAGTTTTGTTTTCCACCAAAAGATTCTGTTAATACATTTTTAGTAGAAGTGATATACCAAATCAATATGATTATCATAAATATTAATAACGGACTATATGGCATTATATTCGAACTAACCATTAATTATAAATATATTATTTCTTAAATTTATTGATTATAACGATGACCTAACCGTTGTAACCAAGCTTCTTCATTTATTGGTTCATCACGTGTACCACATTCAAGTGATTTTTGACATTTATTATTATTCCAAGAACAATGATACGGTGTTCCATAGTAAACTGCTGAAACAGAGTTATTTCCACACATGTCTTTATTCATTTCTTCACAGCTTTTATTTCTATAAACTTTTTCTTTACATTGATCTCTTAACTCATCTACAACTTTAATGGTTCTATATTTTTTTGTAGTTATCATATCAGCAGTTACGCTATAAGTTATAGTATAATAATTAGGTGTTTTCATATCAACTTTACCTTCAATCTTAATATCATTTGTTATATCCTTTCCATTATGAGTTGCAGTTGCTCTAGGATCTGTAAATTTCTGATTCATCATTATTTCCATATTTTTGTCACCATTTAATGTCAATATTGGAGCATTCTTAGCCATCACTTCAATATCTCTTATTTTTTCTACATATTGTCCGTCTTGATCTGTGACACTATATTTGAGTGTATAGTCAGACGCAACCCACGTATTAACACTACCCTCTACTTTTATAGATGTTGTTAAATCAATTGATTCTCCATTTACAAATTGTTGTGAGGTTGCACCAGGGTCAATAAATTGTGTACCAATGAATAATTTAATCGGATTTTCACCAAGTAATGTTATTGTTGGCTCATCTCTTTGTATAATAGTTTCTTGGGGTATTTGACAAAGCGCTCCAGAAGGTTCACACGTTCCATTTGTACTGGTATTATCACCTTTAATAATGTAATCTGGATTTACATAACAACTCTTACCATCTCTGGGTATTGTTTCAAGTAGTTTATCTTGATTATAAAAAATGTCACATCCGCGGACGTTCCATCCACCTGTCGAATTTACAGTAATACCACTGTATCCATTTTTACCGTATTTACTTTCTGCTACCTTCTTACATTTTTCTAAAATCTGATTAGCACTCAAACTCTCAATCTGTTTAAGGTCATTATTAGCAGGACCTGCTGCATCGATTCTATCTGCTCTTAATCCGAATAGCGCTGTTCCACCAGAATTAGCATTAGAACAGCCTACGCCAGTTTTAAATCCAGTTTTTCCTGGATTAATTTCTGCTTGAGTCTTTCCAGATAAATTGTTTACAGATTGATCTGGGGTAAAAACACAATATGTTCCAAAACCAGATTTCGTATCTTCATATGTACCTTCACATGCTGTTTTGTTATTATCATTTTGATTACACTGGGTAATTTCATTAAAAGAGGGATCACATTCTTCATAAGTAGTAGTAGCAGGAGTGATGGGAGTAGCTTCTATTATACAATGACCATCTACGTTTTGTACAGTACCATTTTCTGGTCCAATATCCGCATAATTTGAAGCATCTGGATTTGTACATCCAAGATATGTACATTTTGTCTGATCATGTAAATAACCATTTGAGTCTTGTTCATCAATGTTATTTTCAGCAACATTATTGATTTCTAACCTAGTATTATTTTTATCATATTGCGGAGATGCTTGAGTAATTATACATGCTGGAACGGGAGTTTGATAATTTGGACAATCTCTCTCAACCCCTTGATATGTCCATTTTGGATACTCCGATTGTTTACTCAGATCCATTTTACATTGGTCGTATTTAGCACTTTGCTTTGCTGCTGCTGCTGCTTGTGCTGCTTCTTGTGCTGCTGCTGCTGCTGCTGCTTGCGCTGCCACGGCTTGATCTTCACTACACGATTGATGAGTCTCACACCTTTTGCCGGACCATTTGCATGTTAGGGGACCTTTTCCATTAGTATGCCTACCATCTTGCCATCTTCCGTAACAACCTTTCTCTGTCCTATAGCTCCTACAGTTAGCTGTCATCTTACTAAAACTGGTTCCACAAGACACCAAAAATGACTCAGATGTATTACTTTCACAGAAGAATATAATAAGAACTATACAAAAAAATAAAATCGTTATGTTGCTAAGTCCCACCATTATCTTAAATAATATAAAATTACTGTAGCATTACATTGAAAACATCATGTATATTTGAAACAATCTTTACTTGAAAATTTTCATCGATAATATCAGGATGTTCATCGATAATACGCTGTAATGATGCAAGATTATCTTTAGGGCATAATACTTTCTTACATCCAGCCATTTTTGCTCCGAAGATTTTACTTTCTAATCCTCCGATTTCCATGATTTTCCCAGACAGATCTATTTCTCCTGTAATTGCAATATCATTGCGAATCTTTTTACCAGATAGAAGAGAATACATTGCTGTTGTAATAGCGGCACCGGCAGATGGTCCATCTTTGGGTGTTGCTCCTTCCGGACAATGAACATGAATACCTTGAGTCCCAATATTCTTCCAATTATCTTTTAGTTTTGTCCGAATAGATTCAGGTAAAAGGCTCCAAGAAAGAGTTTTTGCAACATGCATACTTTCTTGCATCACTTTACCCTGATGACCAGTAAGTTCTAATTTCAGATTCGAATCTGTTGGTAACCATACCGCCTCAATTTGTGTAATGCCTCCTGTATCATTACATGTAGCATACAAACCATTAATCTTTCCAACCATTGGTTCCAAATGAACCTTATCGTGTTTATACGGAATACGTAAATTCAGAATATCTTCCTCCAAAATTTCGCGCGTAACTGTATACGGATATTTCATACCCTTATTTGTTAGATTTCGTAGATTAACTTCTCTTACAATTTCATAACAAATCTTCTTTAAATTTCTAACTCCTCCCTCATGTGTGTAATTTTGAATAATCCATTCCAGAACTTCGTCCTTAAATATAATATTTTTGCTACTCACACCAACATCTTCCATTATATTTTTTAGCAGAAAGTTCTTAGAAATAACCACTTTTTGAGGTAATCTGAAACCTTTTGTTTTAAGATGGGTAATTCTATCCATTAACACTGGATTAATTGCATGGGGGTCATTGTATGAGAAGATGAAAATAACCTGAGATAAGTCAATATCCATATCTGCAAAATATTTATCTCTAAAATGATGATTTTGAGACGGATCAATAAGATGAATTAACAAATTGTTAATCTCATCTCCTTTCGCTGTACGACTGACCTTATCCAATTCATCCATATAAATAATCGGATTCATACATTTTGAGTTCATTAGAACATTCATAATTTGTCCCCATCGGGAGCCTTCATAAGTATATCCGTGACCTTCCAGGAAACTTCCATCCTGAACCCCTCCTAGTGGAATCGTTGAGAATGGTCTACCCAATGCCTTCGCAAATCCCTTTTCAATTAATGTCGTTTTACCATTCCCCATTGGTCCTTCAATACCAAGAACTAAACCCTTTGGTGTTGGATTAGAAATGTTTTGGGCAACAAATTGTAAAATCTGCTGTTTCGCATTGTCATGTCCATGAACAGCTTCATCCATACACTTTGCAGTTCTATTGATGAATGCCTTAATATCTGATGTTTTTGATTTAGAATTTACTTTACTTTTAACAAATACACCGAAAGGAATCTTAAGCGCTGCGCTAACATACTCGCGATATTTCGGACACTCATCTTCATTTTTTTCCAATGATTCTAATCGTGTAACAATATCGTTTTTAGAATTTTGTGGAATATTTGAAAGCATAATTTTATAGATAATCGGACATTTTGAATATTCCTTTGATCTTTTAATTTGGTCCAGTATTTTTTTTCTTTCATTTTTCGCGAGTTTCTTAAAACTTTCAATATGAGCTTTTTTACTTTGGAATGATGTCTGATCTCTGTTACGAAGATACTCTTTTAATTCTTTTGTTTCTTCATCATTATCGTCTTTAATCCAGCGACCATTTTTCTTAATCCATCCTCCCTTTTTACGATTATTTGATAATTTGCGGCGTTTTGAGGAATGAGATACAGATTCATCTTCAGAATCCTCAGAATCTTCAGAGTCCTCAGAATCTTCAGAATCCTCCGAATCCTCAGAATCTTCAGAATCCTCAGATTCTTCAGAATCCTCCGAATCTGAATTTTCATCTTCCGCATCCTCTACTTCAAAATCAAAGTCAGAAAATTCGGAATCTTCAGAGTCCGAATTTTCATCTTCTGTTTCATCATTACGACAACATTTGCTTCTTTTCTTTGCAAATTCCTTAAGTTTAATCGGCTTCTTATCCATACTTGAAATATTGTTTATCATATCTTGATGGCGTTTAATCTGACTATTAATCCAATGAATAATTTTAGAAGATTTATCACCATCCGTCTTTTTTAACCAATTCGAAATTTCTGTAATAACGTGTTTGTGGATTCCAATAAGCATTTTATCAAGATTGCGTTTATCCTTTTTGGACATCTTTCCGGTTTGACGTACAAGAGGTGCTGATTTCCGTAACTTCTGAACAAAAGAAGCCAGTTTTCTATTCGATTTATTTAGACCATTATGTACTACATTTTTCTTAAGGGCACGATAATATTCAATCATTAAATGGCATGTACCCATGAAAGATTCGGCAATTTCGGAAGTCATCTTATATATAACTTTATATATCTCTGAAGTTATATCATTTTTTTATTAAAAATAGAGTATTGTATAAAAAAATATCATTTTATATAGATCATTCAAAGACTTCTAATGGAGCACTTTTGGTGATAATATAGTCTCGTCTGGTCACATTCACTTTGATATTTTCTTTATATTTTTTCCAAGTGTTTCTTTCTACTTCCAGAAATATCGTTTGCATCTCCAGACATATTACATTGTAATATATTTGTGTCTTTTCATATGAGTTACTTTAATTATATAATCTGGTCCAATATGGGCTAATATATTGAATCTATATTGACTAAAATTAGATGTAAATTTATTAAGAGTTTTAGGATTCATATTCAAATCACCAATAATATAGCCAACATCAGCATATTGCATTTTTGAAAGTATAAAATTGAAATCGTTATATCCATAACGAATCCAACTCTTAAAATTACTACTATTTCCACATTTGGGAAAATGAATAGAGGAATACATCACCTTATTTTGAATTCTGATAATATATTTGTATCCTTTCTCATAAGGTACCTTTTTACTTATTATCGGATTAACATAAGTTTCACCAATATTTGAGGTATCTCTAATAATTAAAGCGCATCCAAATGATTCAATACAAATACCATTACGATTGTATGAAATTCGATGTGGAATGAAACGACATACATACTTCTTTTGATCAAGAGATTTAACTACTTTCATATAAATTGAATACTCACACTCCTGAAGAGCATAGCATTTATAGTTATATTTATCAATCAATAGTTTTAACTGAGTTGCAATTAAAGAATATCTTGCTTTTTCTGTGAAAACTTTAGCATTAAAATGTCTAACTACATTCGAATCAATATAATCGTTTGAACCGTTATAATTGTAGTGATGTAATACATTCCATGTGAATATATCATTATACATAAGGGGATTATGATCGCTTAAACGAAAACCAATCTTTTTAAATGAATACGATAAAGAATTTTCCCACCTATCATACTTTTGTAACTCATTATATGTATTATGAGTATTTACAAACTTTAAATACCTATCAAAGTCATTGTAAGTATAAGAATTCCGATTCATCTTTAAATAACGCCCATTATCATAACAGCTAAAATCTGGTAAACAAATATATTTGAATAATATCTCTACTATCTTAATATATTCCTCCCATTTTCTAGTATCCGAATCAAATGTTGTTAATATTGTATGAATTTTACTGAATTTATCTCGTTTAATAATCTTGTTCATTGTCTATTTTATAATTTCCAATTTTGATATCATTTTTTTTAACCGTATATGTAATGATAGTCAAAACTGATAAAGTATTCTTACAAAATTTGGAAAAACTTCAAAGTGAGGTTGTTGGTTATATTCTTAGTAAAAGAGGAGATATTATCCGAGATGAGTTTGCTTATAAATTTTCTCAAATATTTACAGAATCAATTGTCAAAGTCTTTGGCATAGAGGAAATTATAGACTCTGATAATTGGACAAATAAGAATATTAATAATGCTGAAAAGATTGCCTTAGAAATAATATTAGAAGAGGTTGAACGCCAAAAAGAAGAGAACAAACGATTTAAAGAAGGAATCATGTATGTTGGTAAAAAACAAGGATATACTCCAAAAAAAGAGAAGAAATCTTTAAGATGGTCCACTAAACCACTTGATATTAAAGAAATTGAACCAATTCCTTATGAAAGTTATAAAGATTGGCAAACGGAACTGGAAGAAATAGATGTAAATTCTTCGGGACGGAATGTTATGCGTCATATAAAGAAGGATATTCAAATAGCAGAGAATAGAATGAATGAAACTAAAGAGGGAGACCTTCATTCAAATTTATGGAACCTTATATATGAAAAAGTATTCACGAATTTAATAAACGATAATGTTGACGAAAATAAGGCAAATGTTGTAGCAATACAATCTGCTGAAGAAGCTGTCGAAGAAGCTAGGATACATTTCCCCCAAAAATTTATTAAAACACCAGATCAAATCGCCCAATTATTAAGTAAAAAATCGCTCTCACAAGAAGATTCAGAAATTATTAGAGACTCAATGATTAGAAACGCTGAGAGAAATGATTATATATAGACTGATAAAATTTTGGTGTAATAAAAGATTAATATGAGATTCTTTTTCAAATATGCGTTTTTCTTTATTATTTTTTACCTATACATTTTAACTTTCTTTCATTATAAATCGCATGAGTTTTTTCCTTCTACCTCCCTTTAAATGTGATCTTATATTTTTCACAACAGACTCTTTATTATGCTTTCCTAATTTTTGTAAATTTTCAATATTACCTATGAGAGTTTTCATATGAATATTATCGGGGTCTATATTATAATTAACTTCATCTCCCTTACTTCTTCTTCTAATTTCAGCACTTAAATCACTATACTCATAATCCGAAAGAGAAAGATGTCCTTCTCTCATAAGGTATTCTGCATCCAAATTTATATCACTTGGGTCTTTTTTATCTACAGATGCTTGGACTCTAGCTCTATAAACTCTATTAGCAATTGGTTCATGAATTTGAGCAATAAATTCTGCTTGACTATATTTATCTTTTACTGAACCATCATCATTATAAACATCAAGTTCTTCAGATAAATATGACATATTATCTTTAGAATCATATACCCAGATGTAATCGTCTAGATTATCGTCATAGACACGTTCTATAATCTTATCGTATAAAAACCACATTGTTTTACCAAGAAAATCCAAAATTTCTTCTAAGAAAGATGTTAGTATTGATTTAGATAAAATTAAATCTTCATCAGAAAAAGTTAAAGATATTTGTCTTAAAATGCTTTTTCCATGAGAGTTGTTCCAAAACTCCACCATATCAAATCTTTTAAAATCATCAATTAAATCCTTTATATCTATGTGAAGTAGTGTGTAGATACCATTTGCTTGTTCACTTGAGAATGGTTCTTCACCTTTTTGTTCATACACTTGTATTATTTTTTGATAGAGATAAAACTTTAACAAAATAGTCATTTTTTTATAAGAATCTGCTAGTGGTGTTAATGATTCTTCCTTTTCAACATTAGTCCATCCAGTCATTGCGGCATCATTATAGTCTTTTTCGATTAATTTCTTAAGAGATTCTTCACGCATTTTAACTGCATCTGGAACAATACCAGCATTCAATTTCACACTTGATTTTTTCATAGCATCATATATAGCCTGCCTTTTTAACAGCGGTGCTTCAAATGCTTTATAGTGCGCTGGTATAAATCCTCGTTGTGTATATTTTATAAAACGACGAGTAACTGTTTTAAAACAAGCTGCAAATGATATATATTTCCAATTATTTGGAATGTTCAAAATTCTATTTTTTATTGATTCTTCGTGCAAGCTTACTAATTTGTTTTCTTGTTTTAATGCTTGTAAACAAGTATACGCTTTACAAATAGAAAAATCATAATTCTTATCAATATATTGACTAACATCAACATCTTCTTTTAAAAAAATTAATTGTATTTCTTGATGTCCCATAGGGGTCGGTGCGTAGCCTTCTATTGTGTCTCCATTAGCCCTCTTATCATAATTAATCCCACCATAATCTTTATATTTGTCACCATTATATCTCGTTTCCTCATACCACCTATTCCGATTAAGGTCCCCGATTTTTCTTCTTCTATAAGTTGAGATTTGCGTCCAAAGTAAATTGGAATTTTCTTCTTGTGGGAGTCCCGCAAGATTGTCGACATCTGCGTAGTAGCTAACGGTTGGAGTTTTGTAAATTCCACCAACCTTCTGGTAATAATTGCCTAATTCTGTTTGGAACATTTTATCAATAAAGCCCCAATGTGACTGATTATTCCCGAATGGATCGTCTAAGGCGATGGCTCTATCTGGGTCGAACGGCGGCCGCGCTATGCTACTCAGCTTCTTTCGCCCAGTCCCACCCGGTGCGTAGGACCACCAGCTTCGTCTTCCATCACTTGTCTTACATGGTATATAAATATCTATGTCATATGGACGATATGATGGCATATTATTTTTTTCTAAATACATTGCTAAAGCACACGAACCCGCTATACAACCACCATGTAAATAAGCAAAATTCAATATACTTAATGCTAAATTAGGTTCAACCCCTGTTACCTTCGAAAACAGTTTATGTATATCACTATTTTCTAAACCACTGTTAATATACATTGATTAATAATATAAAATATTATGATTTACATATTTCTAATCTATAATGAATAACATTTTAAGTATCTTTCATTATAAATCGCATGAGTTTTTTCCTTCTACCTCCTCTTAAATTTGATCTTATGTTTCTTACAACAGTCTCTTTATTATGTGTTCCCAATCCTTGTAAATCTTCTATATTACTTATGAGAGTTCTAATATGAATATCCTCTGGGTCTTTATTATATGTTTGTGAATCACTGTGTCTATGTTCGCTTAATTGCGAAAGAATGTTGTCACCATATTCTTCGAAAGAATCATTTGACTTGGATTCACTCACACCTTCATCATCGTGATGCGTTGCTCTATTCCTATACATTCTGTTAATAGAAGGTTCACTAATTTCAGCAAGAAACTCTGCTTGATTATTAAATTTACTTTTTATTGAACCATCATCATTAAAAACTTGAAGTAAATCAGATAGTAATCCGCGATGTTCTTTTGAAACAGGAAAGTCTATCATTTGCCACTGATTCCACGTCTGCCCAGTTGTCGGAAATGGTTTATGCTCCGTTACAGTCTTATTGAATAAAAACCATAATGCTCTACCAAGAAGATCTTTAATATCTTCTAAGAAAGATGTTAGTACTTTTTCTGATAAAATTAAATCTTCATCAGAAAAAG
>CESM01018636.1_pt1 | contig 10085 bp, 8 predicted proteins | sample 361421 | NCBI WGS metagenome assembly CESM01 (sample SAMEA2622219, study PRJEB7988) | marine metagenome | isolation source: saline water (ENVO:00002010), including | reverse complement strand
AATTACCAATCTGACGAATGATAGAAAATATATAGGCAAAAAATTAGCAAGGTTTAAAGTTACAAAAAAACCGCTAAAAGGCAAAAAGAACAAAAGACGAAGTACCAAAGAAAGTGATTGGCGTACTTATTGGGGCTCAAGTGATAAACTAAACAGAGATGTAGAAGAATTAGGCGAAAACAATTTTACAAGGCAAATACTTTATTATTGTGAAAGCAAAGGCGAACTCAGTTACTTAGAAGCAAAAGAACAATTTGATCGCAGTGTGCTGGAAACAGACGAATATTACAATGGCATTATCAACGTAAGAGTTGGAGGCAGTAATATATTAAGAGAACGTCTATTAGAGCACCGCAAAACTCAGGCTAATATAAACTCCAAATAATATAGCAACTTTGATTGGTCGGGGATTCTCGACTCACCAAGATTCTGCCAGTGTGAGCTGATGTCGATGGCGTGGTGTGTTGCAGTCTATACGTTGGTTTGACAAACCAAAATGAGTGAGCTCTCCTGACTATTGGAACTCACGGGTAGCAGATGGGTCGCTACATATGGCCATCTGTGTTCCTGCGTTGTAAGCAGAATGTAAAAGGGTACCGCACAACCGCCCTTACCTTACGTTATAAAGGTTTTTCGATATGTAGTGTGGCGCGATTGACTGGTAAAGTTTTTCAGATGCACTTGGCCTTAATCAGGCTAAGTGTGACTGACATCATGGTAAAGCTAAAGATAATTACTTCTAATAATAATAAATGATTTATGAATGAAATGAATAAATCCGTTGTCGTTAGACAACGTAAACAAGATTATAACATATTGGATTCAGATATTCCTTTATCCTGTTTAATCTTTTTAACAAGTGTCTTTTCGAATTGGTTAAATGCACTACTTGACATTTGTAATGCTTCGTTATATGATAGACTTCCGTTACTATAAGCAACTGTTTCTAATATAATATTTTGATAATTCTTTTGCTGGGCAACTAGTTTTTTAGTATACTCCTGCAATTCTTGAGGAGTCATTCTAATTGCCCTCATGTGAAAAAATTTGTGGGATCCAAATCTATATCGCTACGATATTCTTTATTACATCCAGCACAGTTTAATACAACTTCTTTTTCTATATTAGCATCACTTAGTTTACGGATATGGCCAATAATTTTTTTGTATGTGTTGCTATCCATATTCATAACCCATTGATATATGTGATCGTACTCTTCTACGGCAGTAACATCTTCTCCAGATTTAAGTTCGACTTTTGTAATGTTTGATGCTACAAGTTCTACACTTATACTGCTAGCCGCCGCTAGTGCATCATTAAATAATTCTACTTTACGATCTTGAGAAATATCTCCTCCATTTAACATACTTTCCATTCTGTAAGCATGAAATTGTTGGATTTGTGTTTTCATTCTGCTTTCTAAACTATAGGGTCTTACATGTACAGTAGTGTTTTCGTCTATTTGCACAGTAGGATCCAATTCCATTTCTTTAGCACTTGCCATAAACCGTGTTAGATTTACTTCATATTCATGTGTTTTTTCACAGTGAGGACATTCACTGCTTATTTCCATTTCATCTCCAGATGTTGCAATACGTATTGCAAATACCAATACATCTAAATCACATGCAGGTATTTCACGTGGATTTTCAATGTCTGGTACACAACTTGATAGCATATCAAACATAGCCTCACCGTTAAATAATGCATCTGGACTTTTTAACTTTAGCTCGTCATTAGTAGTCATAGGCATTACACCTATTTCTCCGTCTACTGAAAATTTTGGCGGCTTTTTATAAAATTTTCCTTTACTTGGAAGTTCTACATATACTGTTTTACTTCTATATAAATGCTTTAGTGGATTTTCGCTCATTTTCTACCTCATAAATAGTAGTAACGGTTTTCTATAACCTTACTACGATAAAAGTATTTATCTACGTATATAATGGGTATTTTTAGCATATGGCTGACATGCATGAAATAGAATTTGGTGGACAAAGCATTCGTGTACCAAAATGGGCTAGTGAAGAGCAACTTAATAGAGTTATTGATTTAGATAAAGATAATAATGCTCTGCTTAAGAATTTATTTACTGCAAACAAGCAAAGTTTTAAAACTTTAGATGCAATGCTCAAGGCACAAGAAAGAATGCCTAGTAAAATATCTAGAGAAAATACCAAAGTAATTAAAGATTTAGAAGCGGCAGTAGAAGACGTAGCGAACGCTGTTGGCAAAAGTGGCGATAAGCAAAACAAACAAAGTGAAAAACGAGGCAAACAAGACTTAAAAGAAGCACTTAAATTTAGACAAGCATACAAAGACTTGTCTAGAGATTTAGGAAAACACTTTAACAGTTTAGGCAGTAACTTTAAAGATGGAATCAAAGGCATTGCTGGCGGAGATTTTGAAGGATTTGCAAAAGCCGCAGGTGGCATTGTAGGATTAGGTGCAGTAGCAGGATTTGCTGCTAAAAGCACAGTAACTTTTGCTAATAATCTTAGTCAGTTAACAAATGTAGGTAGTGGATTTGGTGTAGGTTTAGTAGATTTAAGATCTACTGCTGCACTTGCTGGTACAGGGCTTGAAGGTTTAGCTAAGATTGCACAAGCCAACGCTATGACATTTAAGGCATTGGGTAGTAACACAACTGAAGGAATGATGGCTTTTGCAAGACTCAGCAACCAGATCCGTCAATCAGGAACCCAAATGGGTCTTACTAATACAGAATTTAATGATTTGTTAAGCGAAGAAATCGAACTTCGCAGAAGTGCTGGACAAACTGAACGTCAAATTTCACAAGGTGTTAACAATAGTTTTAGAAATCTTGTACAGGAAACAACTGCACTAGCAAGTATTACAGGTGCTGACCGTAGGGAAATGCTAAGAGCACGTACTGAACTTGCAGATGATCCAGGTTTACGTAGATTTGCCGCAAGCACACCACAATTAAACGGTGTTGTTAGTATTTTTAGTGCGCTTGGTCCTTTAGGTAAAGATCTTAGTACTCAACTTTTACGTAGTGCTAGAGGTCAAGAAAAATTTAGTATATTTCAAGGCAACTTAGGGGGTGAACTAGCTGATACTTTTGCTAGACTTGGTCCAAATGCACAACAGTTACTTCAGGAAATCGATGGACTTGTCAATTCAGCAGTTAATATAGACCCTAATGATACGGCTGCTCTTGATGAATTAAACACAACACTAATATCTAAAGTAGTTGCATTAAAGGACTCTGTTCCAGAAAGCACTCTTAGAATGTTAGAAGACCGTGTTAATAATTTAGGAGACAGTGCAGATGAACAAGATAAACAATCGCTGAATTTTGTATCTGCATTGGTAGGTATTAACGGAGAACAAGAAGCGTTATTAAAAGGAATTAAAAAACAACGTGAAACTATGGATGACGACACATTTGTTGATTTATCCGCTACAATAGAAGATACAAGTAATAAACTTAAAGCCGCAGGTATGGAAGCATTCATGGATCTAACAGGTGCAGAGCGAGATGACGGAAAAGGATTAGTTACTGCTATAGATAAACTTGGCGAAAATGTTATGCGAGATGGATTGTTGGGCGGTATTTTAACAAGCCTAGGAGACGCTAACGGTACTCTTAAACTTATACTAGGCGCTATTGTAGGTGTAGGTGCTGCCCTAACACTTGGTCCATTAGCAATGTTAGGCAGAGGCGGATTTATGGCCGGCAGAAAACTGTTTCAAGGTGCAAAAAATGTAGTAAAAGCAACTCCAGGCGTTGTTAAAAAAGCACCAGCCGCCGCAAATACAGTAAAAAATACTGCTAAAACTGTTGCCAACGTTGCCAAAGACGCAACAAAGAACGTTGCAAAAAGCACTGCTGTAGTTACTGCTAAAGAAACAGCAGAAAAAGTTGGAAAATCAGTTGCCAAACAAGTTGCAGAAACATCAGCAAAAAGTGTAGGTAAAAGCATTGCTAAAAAGATACCAGGTGTCAGTATAATTGCAGGACTTGCATTTGGCTTAGATAGATTACTGGAAGGTGATTTTCTAGGAGCCGCTGGAGAAGTTGGAAGTGGTATAGCAGGCACAATTCCAGTTGCAGGAACAGCTGCAAGTGTAGTTATAGATGCTGGATTACTTGCTAGGGATATTGCTAAAGTATACGAAAAAGAAGGGTTAGACCCAGAAGAAGCTAAACGTAGAGCAAGTGCAGACGCTATGAACTTAAAAATAGCAGAAGCACAAGATAGAATTAAACGAAGTGAAGACGGAGAGAATGTATATTGGGGTAGAGAAAGCAAGGGTATTGCAGAAGATCAAGCCAATATTCAAGCATTAATGCTTGCAGAAATAAAGAGATTAAATGAACTACAAGCCGCAGGAAATACACTAACTGAAAAAGAAGCAGAACAGTTAGCGCAAATGAAAGAGTCTTTAGAAAAAATAAAATCTAAAGATATATTGAAAACAATGGGAACAGAGGACGGGCAAGGTTTAGTTGCACAAAGTTATAAAGAAGCAGTTGCGTTAGGCAACAACTTACAAAAAAGTTTTGCAGATCAAGTAGACAGCGTTAACATCAGGGAGCAACTTGATGAAAACGGAGAAGCAACTGGAAAATATATTGTATCAGCACTAAACGAAAGGCAAATGACTGCAGAAGAACGCACAAGAAATCCTGAACTAGCAAAATTTAACGAAGGCAAAATGAGTGAAAGAATTAATTTAAGTGAACTTAATTTAAGTAAACTTACTGATACTGCCGCAAAAGAGGTTAAAGAAGCACTAACAAAAGGTGCTACTAGTTTACCAAGTGATAAGGTATTAGCACAACATAAAACTATTGCCGCCACGCAACGAAAAGCAAATGAATTGAAAGCTGCTATAGAAGCTGAATATGGAGAAGCAAAAGCCATTGGTGTTAACGAAGAACAAAAACAAAGTTTACTAGATTCTGGTATTGCAGGCACTGACGAAGAAGCCACTAAAATGGCTACAATATACGGTTATGAAGATGAAGATATAAACAAAAAATATCAGCATGCTAAAACTATCAGTAACAGGGCAGAAAATCAACTACGCAAAATAGAACGAGATCCTAGATACCGTGCCGCCAGAGGCCGAGAAGTTGGCAGAGCAATGGGTATTATTGACGAAAATGAGTACAATGTTAAAGGAACTTTTGTAGGTGGTGCACCTACTAACATTAATGGTGTAGCAGTAGCAGATGAATTTTTAACAGACAGAGAGCGTGGAAATAAGCAAGCTGCAACTAATTTACGAAATGAAATGAACAATTTACGTAATCCTGTTAGTACCCAGATACAAACAGAAACACAATCAGAATCGTCTAGTAGTGATAATCAAAGCCTTTCTACTGGAAATCCTAACGAAGATATGCTTAGAGAACTTCGAGAAACAAACAGATTGCTTAAACAACAAACAGATGCAATTGAAAGCAATTAATAAAGATTGACATATCCTGATAAATATAATAGTATAAAACATTAAAGAGATATCTAATGAGTTGGAAAAAACATTTTACAGTATACCAAGGCAAGGAAGTAAAGTCTAAAGGGCGTAGTTCTGGTAGCAGTGGTAGTACAAGCCGATTTCAGAGCTGGCTTCCTGAAGTTTATAGTGGTATGCCTAACCGTGTCGAGCGTTATATGCAATATGACCAAATGGACATGGATAGCGAAATTAATGCGGCATTGGATACAATTGCGGAATTCAGTACACAGTTTGATGAAGAAACTGGTATTCCCTTTAATGTTGTATACAAATCAGAACCAAGCGAAAGCGAAAGCAAAATCCTAGAGCAAGCACTACGACAATGGTGTAACTTAAATGATTGGGATAGACGCATGTTTAAAACATTCCGTAATGTTATTAAGTATGGCGATCAACCTTTTATTCGTGATCCTGAAACATGGGAACTAATGTATGTAAATCCACAAGACGTATTAAAAGTTGTGGTAAATGAAAGCGAAGGCAAAAAGCCCGAGCAGTACATTATGAAAAACCTAGACTTAAATCTACAAAATAAAACTGCAACTGAACCACTAGAGCACAACAATACATTTAGTGGCGGCAGTAATGCTGGTGCATTTGCTAGTATGGAAGGTCGTAGCTACGGTGCCACAAGCAACAGTGGCGGTAGTGGAATGGAAGAGCAAGAATTTGCAGTCAACAATGAGCATATGATGCATGTTGCTATGACAGAAGGAATGGATGTAAACTGGCCGTTTGGTACAAGTATACTTGATCCTATCTTTAAAACTTACAAACAAAAAGAATTATTGGAAGATGCTATTATTATCTACCGTGTACAACGTGCGCCTGAAAGACGTGTGTTTTATGTAGATGTTGGTAACATGCCTCCACACAAAGCAATGGGCTTTGTGGAAAGAGTTAAAAACGAAATACACCAACGCCGTATACCTAACAAAACAGGTGGCGGACAAAATGTTATGGATGCACAATACAATCCATTAAGCATTATGGAAGATTACTTTTTTGCACAAACTGCTGAGGGCAGAGGAAGTAAAGTTGATGTTTTACCAGGTGGACAAAACTTAGGTGAGATAGACGATTTACGTTACTTTACAAATAAAATGCTAAGGGCATTGCGTGTACCAAGCAGTTATTTACCTACAGGTCCTGAAGATGGATCAAGTACATATAATGATGGCCGTGTAGGCACAGCTTTTATTCAAGAATTTAGATTTACAAAATATTGTCAGCGTTTGCAGAATATGATTCAGCCAACATTTGATAAAGAGTTTAAATTGTTTTTGAGAAACAGAGGCTTTCAGATTGAAAGCAGTTTGTTTGATTTACGATTTATCGAACCACAGAGCTTTAGCCAGTACAGAGAAATTGAAATAGACAATGCACGTGCTGGTGTGTTTAACCAAGTTGACGGAAGTGAATATCTATCACGTAGATTTATACTTAAGAAATACTTAGGCTTAACAGAGGACGAAATCCTAGATAATGAAAGCCAGTGGTTAGAAGAAAATCCAGATGCATCCGGTAGCGGTGCAGGTGGAGAAGGCGCAGGACTAAGCAGTGTAGGAGTTAGACCCGATTTAGACAGCGGTGGCGACTTTGATTTAAACACTGATGACGATCCAGAAGCTGATGCAGATGCATTAGACACTGGAGAATCTCCAATCAGCGGCGATGACGCTGATACGGATACAGGAGATGAAACATGAGATTTCAGGAATTGAGAGAATATTATGAAGCGGAAGATGATAACATCAATACGCTTAAAGTAAATGACACACGTAGAGCCAGAATAACGCTCAAACATCTTAATAAATTACGTAAAAAACGTGAATTAGACAAGCTAGAAGACGGTGAACGTCAACAAAATCTCAGTAAAATCTACGGCAAACCAGCTGAATAAGAATACTTAGCACAGTGGTCAGTTCATAAAAACACCACTTTTTGCATTTTTCTATGCTTTTTTCATAGTAAAATGCTTTGGTTACTAAATATCATTGACTTTGTAACATTATTGCTGTGTCATCATTGAGGAGTAAAGCAAATGGATAGTAAACAAAAACTAGAACAAGTCCTCGAGTTGGTGATCAACGAGGAGACCGAAAAGGCCTCCGATCTACTACACGACATTTTCGTAGAAAAATCACGTAATATTTACGCTGATTTAATCGACGAAGACGCTGCTGTAGAAGACGTGATCGAAGAAGACGAGGATAAGGTCGAAGAAGAAGACCTTGAAGAAACAATCGACGTTAGCGACGAAGAAGATGACTTCATCGAAGATATCGCTGATGCAACAGACGAAATTGAAGCAGAAGAAGCGTTTGGCGAAGCCGACGAAGAAGAAGCTGAAGAAGATCTTGCATCAGAACTTGCTGACGAAGGTGGCGACGAAGCAGAAGCAGAAGCAGATGCTAAAGAAGCCATGATGAATGTTGACGATGCGCTAGCAGAACTAAAAGCTGCTTTTGCTGAATTAACTGGCGACGACATGGGCGACGAAGCTGAAGATGAAGGTGAAGAGATGGAAATCGAAATGCCTGCAGAAGAAGCTATGGAAATGCCTGTTGCTGAAGAAACATCAGAAGAAACAGAAGAACTAGAAGAAGGTGCTGATATGAAAGCAGTTAGCGTAAGTCATGCTGACGGTTCAGACAGTGCTGCAAAATCACCAGTAGGTCCAGGTGAAGACATGGGCGGAAAAGCTGTTGATATTGCTGGTTCAGAAGAGTCAGGTGGTAGTGCTCCAGCTGCAAAACCAATGGGTGTAGACGGTCCACAAGAAGCCGGCGAACCTCGTGCGGTGAAGGGGTAAGGCACTATGTTTACACCACTGAGAGAAGTTATCCAACCAGGTAATGCACATGTTACTACTGAATCCGTTGAGGAGAAAGATGGTAGCAAGAGTCTTTACATGGAAGGAATTTTTATTCAGGGTGGTGTGAAAAACCAGAATCAACGAGTGTATCCAGTAAGTGAAATTTCCAATGCAGTAAATTCACTGCAAGAAAAAATTAAAAACGGAAACACTGTTTTAGGTGAAGCAGATCACCCCGACGATTTAAACATTAACCTTGATCGTGTTAGTCATATGATTACTAACATGAGTATGAAAGGCAATGACGGAATCGGAAAACTAAAAATGTTACCCACCCCTATGGGTAATATTTGTAAAACGTTACTAGAAAGTGGCGTTAGACTAGGTGTCAGCTCAAGAGGTAGCGGCAATGTCGATGGAAGTGGAAACGTATCGGATTTTGAGATTATTACAGTGGATATTGTAGCTAATCCAAGTGCTCCAGATGCTTATCCAGATCCAATTTATGAACAGATTATGAACCACAGACGTGGAAGTAAAATTTGGGACGTAGCCGACGCAGTAAGATATGACACCAAGGCGCAGAAGCACTTAAAAAACGAAGTGCTCAACTTCATTAAAGACCTAGGGAGAGATTAAATGGATATTGAAAAAATTCTCGGCTCTGAGGTACTGTCTGAAGAAGTGAAAGAAAGTGTTACAGAAGCGTGGAATGCTAAATTAGCAGAAGCACGTGAAGACATTACTGCTGAACTACGTGAAGAATTTGCAGGACGTTATGAAAATGACAAAACGCAAATCGTAGAAGCAATGGAAGCAATGTTAAACGACACTATCAAGTCTGAACTTAATGAGTTCGCAGAAGATAAAGCTAAACTTGCAGAAGACCGAGTTGCTTATAAAAAAGCAGTAAAGGAACATGCAAAGTTGCTTGACGCATTTATTATGCAGACACTAAAAACTGAAATCACAGAACTCAGAGAGGATCGTGAAGCACAGAAGGCAAACTTTGGAAAGCTGGAAAATTTTGTATTAGAACAGTTAACTAAAGAGCTAAACGAATTCCATGAAGACAAGCGTTCACTAGTTGAACAAAAAGTCAAAATGGTAACCGAAGGCAAGAAAGTAATTGCTGAAGCTAAAGAAACTTTTGTTAAAAACGCTGCGGAAAAAGTTGAGAAGATTATCGAAAATGCTCTTACAGGTGAATTAACAACACTTAAAGAGGATATTCAGAAAGCCAAAGAAAACGAATTTGGCCGTAAAATCTTTGAAACATTTAGTGCAGAGTTTATGACTAGTACTCTAGCAGAAGGCACACAAGTTGCTAAACTCTCTCGTCAAATTGAGGAACATAAAACTCAATTAGACGAAGCTAATCAGGTCATTACTGATAAAGAAGTAGCTATTATGGAGGCCAAGCGTGAAGCAAAGATTGCAAAAGACATGACAGATCGCAAAGCAAGTTTAAACGAAATGATGGCTCCTCTAAGTAAGGACCAAAAAGAAATCATGGGCGCATTACTAGAAAGTGTAAAAACAGAAAAACTACGTGATGCATTCAACAAGTATCTTCCAAATGTATTATCAGAAGATGCAACGGTTTCTAAGAAAGAAAAGGCAAAGCTCACCGAAAACACTAAAGTGGTAACTGGTGATAAAGCTACAAGCCAGTCAGAGACTGGAACTGCCGAAATTATTAACTTGAAAAAGTTAGCCGGAATTAATTAAGGAGACTTATAATGGCAAACCTATTTGAAAATTGGGACGCAAC
>CESM01234200.1_pt1 | contig 10088 bp, 9 predicted proteins | sample 361421 | NCBI WGS metagenome assembly CESM01 (sample SAMEA2622219, study PRJEB7988) | marine metagenome | isolation source: saline water (ENVO:00002010), including | reverse complement strand
AAAATTAATAAATTATCTAAGAGAGTAGGTGCACCATCATATCAAAAAACTCCTGTATTTAAAAGAAATAATTACAGAAACCAGAGACCTATTAAAAAGGGTGAAATTACAGAAGAAGATTGGAATACCATAAGAAATTTTAAAAAAACTAAATTAATAAAAAATACTGAAGGAATTGAAGCACAAATGGATAAAATCAGGTGTAGTTTAAATAAACTAACAATTACTACTTATGATATTGTATTAGATGATATTGTTTGTGTTATCAAAGATATTATTAAAGATGAAAGTAATAGTGAATCTTCCTTAGAGAAAATTGGAGCAGCTATTTTTGAAATAGGAAGTGTTCATAAATTTTGGTCTAAGGTATATGCTACATTATATAAAGAATTGATTGAACAATTTTCTATTATGAAAGATATTTGTCTTAAAAATTTTAAAAATTTTAAAGGTATATTTACTAATATTAATTTTATAGACGCAGCAGATGATTATGATTTATTTTGCGAATATAATAAAGAAAATGAAAAGCGTAGAGCATTAAGTAGTTTCTTTAGTATTTGTGCCGAATTAGAAATTATTAATAAAATTGAGATTGAAAATATTATTATGGATTTTATTGAACAAATTAAAATTGATATTAGTAAGGAAAATAAAGTAAATAATATTGCAGAATTAGTAGAGAATATTAGTATAATGATAACATCAGGAAAAAAATATTTGTGTAAAACTGATAATTGGAATAATATTTTAAGCTCTATTGAATATTTTGCTAATTTAAATCAAAAAAATTATCCAAGTTTAAACAGTAAAATGGTATTTAAATTTATGGATTTACATGATGAATTAGAAGATGATTAATAATAATAATATAAAAACACAATAATAATTATATTATTATGGCTAATAAAAATTTGTCTTATTCATTGACTGAAAAAAATAAAACTACAGATAGTGATGTTACTTATGAAAGTTTAATTGAACAAGTTAATGCAGAATCATGTAAGTTAGATGATTTAAATATGGATTATTTAACTATAGATGATTATGTTGCAAGTGAAATGGATTATGATACTAATTATACAAAAAAACAATTAGAATTTATTTGTGATTATTATGGTATTTCTAAACGAAAAAAGAAAAAACAAGATTTGGTGGAAGAAATTGTTATATTTGAAAAAGAATCTTCTAATTTTGATATTGTTCAAAGAAGAAAAACTATGTGGTTTTATATTGAAGAAATTAGTAATGATAGTTTCTTAAGTAAATTTTTAATATTAGATTAAATTATATGGTATTATCAAAAATTAATGATAAAGTTTCTTATGCTGAATTAAAAAATATTGATGAAAATGATAAAGGACGAGATGTTTCTATGTATCAAATACAATTATTTAATATTCCTGTTATTATTGCTTTAGGGGATATTAAATTTACATTTATTAATGATGATATTTTATTTTGTCCTGTTTATTTGGTTGTAGATGAAAGTAATAAAATTTATCAAATAGGAGTTTATGAATTTCATAGCAAACAATTAGAAAACTTAAAGGATGAAGAGGGGGATTTAGATATTTCTATAATAGATGGACCTTTATTATATACTTTCATAGATAAACCTTATATTGACAAATGTATGAGAAATGAAAAATTAGTTATGGATTATGATTCGGGAGATTATGGTTCAAGTGATGAGGAAGAAGATAAAGATGATGAAGAAGAAGAAGAAGAATTACTTGATTTAAGTGATGAGGACGACGAGGAGGGTGAGGATAAAAGTGAAGAGAAAAAACAAGAAGGAGAATTAAAAAATCCACCTACTGTATTAGCTGAATTAAATATAGAAGATTATGAAGACGATGACGATTTTTTACAAGAAGGTGAAAAAGAAAAAGAAGATAAAAGAGAAAGAAAAAATTATAAAAAATCTGGTAAATCTGATTCACAATGGATTGAAGATTTTATGACTAATAATAATTATAGTGTTATAGATAATCCTGGAAAAGGTGATTGTTTTTTTTATGTTATAAGAGACGCATTTAAAACAATAAATGTTAATGCTGATGTAAAAAAAGTAAGAGATAAATTAGTTGAAAGAGTTGATAATAAGGTGTTTCAAAATTATCGGGAAAGGTATGATATGTATGATAAAGAATTACGAGAATTAATGAAAGATATACCTAAAAATAAAAAATTGTCAGTTCAATTAAGTAAGGAATATAATAAACATGCAAAACAAAGTAAAAAAATAAAAGACAGAAAGGAAAAATTAGAAATAGTTAAAAAAGCAAAAATAATTAAAAAAAAACATTCTGCAAAAAAACTTGAAATAACAAGACAAGAAGGAGAATTAAAAGCAGTAAAAAAAAATATAGAAGAAGTTAAATGGTTGAAGAATATTAAAACACTTGACCAGTTACAGAAAAAAATGCAAACATGTGATTATTGGGCTGATCAGTGGGCAATATCAACTTTAGAAGTTGTATTAAATACAAAATTTATAATATTATCAAGTGATCAATATAAAAAAGGTAATTATAACGGTGTTTTTCAATGTGGTGATTTTGTTCATGACGAAATAGAAAAGAAAAGATATTTTAAACCTAAGTATTATATTATTTTTGAACATACTGGTAACCATTACAAATTAATAAGTTATAAAGATAAACAGATTTATAGATTTCATGAGATACCTTATGGTATGAAAACTCGTATAGTAGAAAAATGTATGAAATCGAAAGGTAAAACATTGTATAATTATATCCCTAAGTTTGCAAAATTAATAGGAGATACAGTAGATATTCCTATGAAATTAAAAGAAATGGAAGATAAGAAAATTGAAAATGAAGAAGGAGAAGAAAAAACAGATGAAAAAGAAGAAGAGCAATTAGAAGAAGTAGAAATGATTCCCACTCCAACAAGAGAAGATGCAGATTTGTTTGACTCAGAAATAGAATTTATATTTTATTCAAGGTCATCTAATTCAAAACCAGGTAAGGGTAAGGGTGAAAGTTTGCCAGAAGAAAAAAAATCAGCATATAAAGAATTAGGTGAAATTAAAGATTTCAGGAAGGTTTTATCTAATTTCTATGTTAGGGAAAAGGTAGATGGTGTTCGTCCGCCATTATTTGAATTGGATGGTAAAAAATGGGCTTCTGTGGAGCATTATTATCATGCAAGTAAATTTAAGAAAAATAATAAAGATTATTATGATAAATTTGCATTGGGTTCTGGTTCTCAATGGGAAGATGACCCATTGAAAGCTTTAGGAGCTGGTGGTAAAGGAGGAAATGTAAGAGAAAAAAATCCAGAAACTAAAAAAAGTAAAATTATATATAAGAGACCAAAAGAAATAGTTATGGATGAGGATTTCTTTGATGGTAAAAATCGTGAAGTAGTTATGGAAAGAGGACAGCAAGCAAAATATGAGCAGGATGAATTTTGTAAAAAGGTATTATTAGCGACTAAAGATGCAAAATTATCGCATTTTGTTCCAAGGAAACCGAGAGGACAAAACTTGGTAACATTTTATGATACAATGAGAATAAGACAAAAACTTAAAAAAAAGAACTAATAAATTTATAATATCAATATAATATAAGTTTATTATGAATATTGGAGGTGGATTTTTTTTTAATAAAACCCGTAAAAAAGGTAAAAAAAAGAATAAAAAGAAAACATTTAAGCGTAAAAAAAAGGAAAGAAAATGGACAGATACAAGTTATCCATATAGGGATGTTACAAAAGGAGAGGCTATTAAAGATTTTTTAACTTTAAGAAAATTAGTACAACAAAAAGATTGGAATGCAAAATCAATAGCAGGAAATGCATTAATAGATTGGGGTACAGAAAAAGCAAGAAGAAAAACAAAATATAGAAATAGATCATTTATAGATAAATGGAATAATAAAACAAGACGTAAAAAGATGTTAGAATTTGCCAAACGTCTTCATAAGAAGACACCGGGTAAATCGGTATTAGGGTCTATTCGTTCAGCAATAGATTTGCAATGGGGGACAGTAAATACACTAAGAGCAGCAGCAGCAGCATGTATGTATAAAAAGTATAAAGCAACAAGAGTGTTAGATTTTACAGCAGGTTGGGGTGCAAGAATGGTAGCAGCAATGGCTTTAGATATAGATTATATAGGAATTGATAGTAATACAAGCTTGCGTCCAGGTTATAATAAATTAATTAAATTATTGAAACCATATACAAAAAGTAAAGTTAAAATGTATTTCAAAAAAGCAGAAAAGGTTGATTTTTCAAAAATAGGAAAGTATGATTATGTATTTACATCACCTCCTTACGAATATTTAGAAGCATATGAAAATATGAAAAATTATGAAGGTGATGGTAAAATAAAACAACCATCAAGTTCTCAAAAAATAAAAATGGATGATTCTGCAAAATTTTATGATGAATTTTTGGTGCCTACATTAAAGAAAGCATATAAATATTTACCAAAAAATAAACATATTTGTTTAAATATGCCTGATATAATGTATGATAAAATAAAAAAGAGATGGATTCCAGTAACAAGAAAGGAAACATATAATATAGTAAAAAGAACAGGAGGACCACATGGCAAGGAAAATAGAAGAGGAAAAGAGCTTATATTTTGTTGGAAAAAGTAATAAAAAAAATAACAATATTATAATATATATATTATAATGTCGTTAACAAAAAAAAGTGAAAAATTAATAAAATATTTTATTAATGATTTTGATAAATATTGTGTAAAAAAAACAGCCGATGTTCAAAAAAGCACAGATACTGTATTAAAATTAATTTACAGAGATATAAGACATAGTGTAAATTATATGAGATTAATTAAAAAAAACGATTTATTATTAACTGATGTTAAAAAAATTAACGGTTCTTTAAATAAATTGCCAAAATCAAATTTAATGGATAGTTCTTTTATGCCCGGAAATATAAAGGATAAAATTTTATATAATATATTAGGTTATATGAAAGGCACAATAACTTTATCATCAATAAAAATAAATATATATTGGGGTATTTTTAAAGAGAGTGATTTCAATAAACTTTATAATATAAAAAATAATATTCTTGAAGTGATAAAAATAATAAAGTTTTGTACATTAAATAAAAATATTAAAACAGTGAATACATTAGACATTTATTTATATTTGACAAATGAAGAAAAAAAATTACCAAATAATAAAGTATATACTTTGGGTCCAAATAACTGTAATTCTGCAGTAACATATGCATGTGCTTCAGATGGAAAAATATTAATATATCGTAAAGAAGAATGGAAAAAAGTTTTAATTCATGAATTATTTCATAGTTTATGTTTAGATTTTGCACTTTCAAATTACAATAGTTTAAAATCAAATGTAAAAAAAATATTTGATGTAGATAGTGATTATGAAATAACTGAAGCTTATAGTGAATATTGGGCAACAATATTAAATAGTTGTTTTATAAGTTATGATTTATTAGACAATGAGAATGATATAGAAGAATTTATATTATTTGTAGAGTTTTGTATTCAATTGGAAAGAATATTCTCTTTATTTCAAATGATTAAAATATTACATTATATGGGTTTAAATTACAATAGTTTATATAAAACAGATTCTACAAGTGTAAGATATAGAAAATTATTATATAAAGAAGATACAAATGTTTTATGTTATTATGTAATTAAAACAATAATGTTGTTTTTTAATGATGATTTTTTAAAATGGTGTTTATATAATAATAGTTTAATTATTAAATTTGATAAAACTCAACAAAATTTTACAAATTTATATAAATTTATAGAAGATAGATATAATAAAAGAACATTTTTAAATGCAATAAATTCTATGACTTTATTTTATAATAAAAAGGTTGGACCGTATCATAAGAGAACTAAGAAAAGTGATTATTTATTATCTACGTCAAAAATGACTATTTGTGAAAATTGATAATTTAATATAATTAATTAATTTTATTAAACAACAATATGGGTGTAAAACTACTATCAAAATTTTTAAAAAATGAATGTTATAATGAAACAAAAAAAATTCATTTATCTGGATTATATGGTAAAAAAATATGTATAGATACAAGTATATATTTATATAGATTTAAAGGACAAGATATGTTGATTGAAAACTTTTATGTAATGTGTTCATTATTTAAAAAATATAATATAACACCGATATTTGTATTCGATGGTAAGCCGCCAATTGAAAAACATAAAGAATTAGAAAATAGAAAAAAAGAAAGACAGACAGCGAAAGAAAAATATGAAAATTTAATGAATAAATTAGGAGAAAATATATCACAAAAACAGCAATATGAATTAGATAGATTGAAAAGAAGTATGGTAAAAATAACAAGAGAAGATGTTGATTTAATAAAATCAATGTTTGATGCATATGGAATATCTCATATAACAGCAATTGGAGAAGCAGATATATTATGTGCAAGTTTAGTAATAAAAAAGAAAGTATATGCAGTTTTAACTGAAGATATGGATTTATTTGCTTATGGTAGTCCAATAATATTGAGATATTTTAGTTTGTCTCAACATAGTTGTATATTGTATAATTTAAATATAATATTAGAGAAATTAAATATTAATAAGAAAGATTTTCAAATGATATGTGTCTTATCAGGAAATGATTATTATGAAAGTAAAAAAAATATTTATTATTATTTAAAAATATATAATAAATATAAAAAAACAAATTCTAAAAAAGAATTATTAAATTGGTTAATAGAAAATAATTATATAGAAATAGAAGATGTAATTGATATTGAATCGACTTTAAATATTTATTTAAATATAAATAAAGAATTAAAAAAATATAAATATTTTCAAATAAAATTTCATTCAGTTTGTAAAGATTCGCTTATAGAAATATTAGAGAAGGAAAGATTTATATTTTAAGTAATATATAATAAATTTTTTTTTATAATATATTATATGGAATTAAAAATATTAAGTTGGAATATAAATTTTATCCATAATAATTGGGTAAAAAGATTAAATAATATAAATAAAATATTAGAAAATGAAATAGAAAATTGCGATATAATAGCATTGCAAGAGGCTACATTACCTTTTAGTGATGCATTAGTAAATATTCATAAATTTTTAGAAAATACAAATATAAAACATTTTGATTGTGCTCTTGTGGAGAGAAATTTTTTATATAAATATATAATTGAGAATTTTCCCAAATATAAAAAATATATAATAGGAATGTTTGAATATTTTATGAACAAGATGTTATATATATGTGTGACAATTTTTTCAAAATATGGCGAGTTTTTAAAAAAACTTTATTTTAAACATCCATATATAATAATATTATTTTGTGTATTATGTCCGTTTATATTTTTACCAAGTTGTTATTTTTTTGGTATGTTAACAATATTAAATAATAAAGTAAATTATAATGATGTAAAATCAAAATATATAGGAAATAGACGTATTCAATATAGTGTATTTAATCATAATAATAAAGAAATTATATTTGTAAATATTCATTTAATACCTGGAGGTAATAAAAAAACCAAAGAAAGAATGATAGAAATAAAAAAAATATTGAAATTATGTAAAAAATATGATAATATAATAATAGCAGGAGATTTTAATGCATGTGTAGATAGTAAAGAATATAAGTATTTAATAAAAAGGGGTTATAAGAGTGCAATAAAGGAATGTTGTGGTGAAGAATTAAACACATTTCCCAGTAATGATAGTATAAAATGCGTAGATTTTATATGGATTAAGGGTGATATTAAAGCAAAAGAAGGTTGTGTTTTTGGTGGTATAGATGCGAGTGATCATAAAGGTATAAAAGTAACATTAGAAATATAAGTTATTTAATTAAAATAAAATCATAAAATTTATTAAAATATTATGATTTATAAAATAATTTAAGCGGATGAGACAGCCTTACTTGCCTTAGCAAAGTGAGGGCTCATGTAACGCTGAAGGTTGAAGTAGGTGAGCTCATCATCCTTCTTAAGCTTGAGAAGCTTGCGGAGCTTGGCATCAGCAAGAATACGGCGTCCGTTCTTGGGGTCCTGAAGCTTGTGAGCACGGATGTAAGAGTTAATCTCACGAGTGACCTCAGTGCGAGCCATCTCAGTTCCCTTGGGCTTTCCAAGGAAACCGGCGAGCTCAAGACTAATCTTGGTGGGCTTTACAAAGCCACTGGGGGCACGGTTACCGGACTTGCGCTTCTTGCGACCCTGCTTGGAAGCCTGCTTGAGCTCACGGTCAGTGCGCTTGGAAAGAGCACGAACCTGAGTAGTTACGGCGGTAAGCTGAGAACGGAGGGAGGTAAGCTGAGCAAGAAGAGCAGTAAACTGATCTCCAAGAGAAGGAGCAGCGGGAGCTGCAGGAGCTGCCTCCTGAACAGGGGCAGGGGCAGCAGGAGCGGCTACCTTAGTGGTTTTCTTAGACTTAGACTTCGATACTTTTTTGGGCATCTTATGAACTACTATAATAGTTCTTTTTTAAGTCCTTTCACAACAATATTAATATTTATTGCTGGGAGTATGCTCTTACATTATATATTTTATTATTGATTTGGGACAAATGACTCATACAACCAAGGTAAGCTAATTGCAGCATCTTGGCTTACTGTTGTAAGGGCACCAAGCACATAATATGTCCCTAAAGAACGAGCGTCCGCATCCTCGCCCTTAGTTATAAATATCTCTATTATATCTAATATTCTTTTTTGTAAAACTTCAAAACATTTATGCATTAATACCGCCATATTTATTGTAAAAAATGGGTCTCCGTGTTGAGGATTTATTTTTCTTTTTATTTCATTTGATATTTGAGCTCTATATTGCCATATATCTAATAACTCTCTTAAAAATCGTTTTAATTGTATTCTTGATAAATTTAAATACCATTTTACATTTGTTATAAAACCATTCTCATCTATTTTTTGAAATACGTTTATTGTTCTTAATTCAAATTGTTTTTCATGTGATAATTCATTAAAATTATCATCTAATTTTATATTTGGTTTTTCCTTTAAAATTTTTCCTATTTTTAAAATTTTTTTCATATCGGTTTTCATTTTATCTATTGGCAATTCATTTCTATTATATGGATTTTTTGTTTGTTTCTCTTTTACTATCATATTATATAATGAACAAATATCAAAACTATATATCTTATCATCTTTATCTTTAAAACTATAAAATTGGCTAATATCCAAATCTTTTATATCTTCTAACGTATAAAAATCTGTTTCATTTACAGATTTTTTTAATAATCCAGGACCTCGTAATTTATTTAAATATCTTCGCAAATAACCTCTCCAAACTTTTTGAATTTTTATAGTAAAACTTGAAAATTTTAAATAATTATATAATAAAAATATTAATTCTTTTTTATTTCCACTTACTCTTTGTTTATAAAATCTACATGCACTTTTTAACTGACTTACATTAAAATTTATAGTTACCAATTTTTCATATTCTTCAAACGAAGGGATTTCAAAATCTTCCATAGAAACTTTTTTTCTTTTTTTACATACATTTACATGTTCATATACACATTCTTTCAAAAAGGTTTTCGGCGATCTATTTATTATTTTTATATTTTTTGGAACAACTACGCTTGACATTTATTTATACATATTAATTATTTTTTAATTATGTTTTGTAAAATATTAAAGTATTACCAAGATAAGAACTTTAAAATAAATTTTAACTTGTATTTATATGTTAAAAAATATATTATTTGTTTCATCTTTATTTTTTTCATTTATATATGGGAAAAATATTGAACATTGTAATAAAATAGGTTCAATGCAAAATAATATTAATAACTCTCCTATGTATTCAATGGGACTTTACGTATGTTTGGAATTACCTGAAAATAATTTAATATCTAAAAATTTAAATATTTCTAAAAATAATAAAAAAGAAAAAGATAAATTTCTCTCCAACTCCACAAAACTAAACTCTGAAAATATTACAGATTTCAAAAAAAATTTTACATTTGATTCAAATCATAGTAATATTACTGATATCGACATTATATCTCCTTCTCCCTTTGCTTTTACAAATAATCCTTCACCATCTATATC
>CESM01104610.1_pt1 | contig 10091 bp, 7 predicted proteins | sample 361421 | NCBI WGS metagenome assembly CESM01 (sample SAMEA2622219, study PRJEB7988) | marine metagenome | isolation source: saline water (ENVO:00002010), including | reverse complement strand
ACAAATCCAAAGCCGCGGCTTCTACCGCTCATGCGATCTACGATAACTTTTGCATCAGATACTTCTCCGTGCTCCTCAAAAAGCTCTCTTAGTGTGTCGTCTTTGAAAGACCATGGCAAGTTTCCTACATAGATATTATTACTCATTTCTTAAATCCTGTCTTGTTGTACAAGACGACCTTCCAGAAAGTCCTCCATTTAAGGATTATCGCTTAAAACTCGTTACCTAGTTCTCTTCTAGTCTGTCCAGGGTCAATAAATGGTAAAACAAACGCAATAAGAAGCTGACAACTTCCTCCAATCATTATTGTGGTAGTATATGTGAAATTCTCTTCAAAATATCCGGCCATTTTTAATCCAAATAAAGCTCCGAAATTCAAAAGAGCCATGTACAAAGTAAATTGTGTAGCTCCAACCTTTGGCCATGTAACATTCATAAATAATGAAATTAGAGATATCCCCATAGCAGCCCCAAAGAAAGGATATATGACAATCAACCAGGTCATAACAGCTTTATTTTGCCATAAATCTTCAGCTAGAGCAATTGTAAATATAGATAATCCAGTTAATATAGCAAATAAACTTGCAATACGTCTAGCACCAAACTTATCTGCAATAAGTCCACCAATAATTGTTCCGGCGATTCCAGCAGTTACAGCCCATCCTCCAGTTACAGCAATATATTCTGCATCGCTCCACCCTAGCTGTTGAATGAAAAGTACATTCAGAACCGGAATTAAAAATTCCCAGAAATAGGTAAGCATAGCTAATAGCATTCCAATAAGTGGAGCTCTAAGTGACAAAGCTTTGACAATGTCGCTTTTTTGCGGAGCTAAGTCAAATGCCTGTTGACCAACGGTATTATTTCTTAAGAAAAAGAAATATGCAGCACCACATCCAAGAGTTAGCAAGTGAACCCATATACTTCCTGCAAAATCACCAATAGTTAACAGCAAAAATAAGTCTAAAGCAATTATTATTCCAAAATCAACTCCAAGTGATTGAGGAGTATGGGTTCCCATATCCCAGCTTACTTCTGTTGCTACTTTCTTTTTAGTCTTAGTTGGTTTCGGTTCATCTTTTACTTTAATTACAGCTTTACCCTCACCCCAAGGGAATAATTTTTCTCCAGGCCTTTCTCTGATGAATGCAGGCAAACACATAATCAATAACAGCATTGGCACAGTTAAGAATAATCCTCCAGCGATGCCTAGAGATCCAATAAAGTATCCAATACCGGCCCCACCAACCATCGTACCGAAACGCTTGGCACCAAACATGAAACCGTTAATTTTACCAAATTCTTCAGGACTTAAAACATCTACAGCTAAACCATCAACAGCCACATCTTGTAAAGATGCAAAGCAATTATGGAAGAATAGCAGGCCAGTAAGAAGAGCAATTTTGCTTTCTATTCCAGGGACTAGCGCAATAATTACAACGGTAATCACCATTCCAGCTTGGGCACCTAATATCCAAGGCCTACGACGGCCCATAGGTAAGTAATGATAATTATCAACGAAAGGACCCCACAAGAACTTGAAAACCCAAGGCAGGTAAACCCAGAATAACATATTGCCTATCTCAGCAGCAGTAAATCCTTGTTGAGCTAAGTAAGCAATTAAAGTATATGAAATAAATCCAGAAGGTATTCCTTGTGCAACATAAAGTGAGCAAAGAGTAAGGGCTTTAGCACTCATGCCGCCGAAGAACATAGTTGTCATCAAATTAGGCTGACCTGCAGCGTCACCTTCGTCTTCCCAGACAAATTCATCATCGCCAGATTCTTCTACTTCCACATTACTTTCAGATCTTCTTTTTTGCGTGAAAATATATCCCGTAGCTGCCATGGAAAGAAGAATTACAGGTAGGAAGATTCCACCTGCAAGATCAGTTAACCCTGTAAGCAAAGCACTTGATGGTTTATTTTCGTTAAGATAAACTACAGAAAAACTACTCACAGCAGACATTGATTCTCTATTATCTAAAACTAGTCTTGCAGATAGAGTAATAGTTTGATTATTTTCAATTACTAAATCAGAAGGAATAGGTAATTCCCATGTTGCCCAGTTTCCTTGTGTAGAAGTATCCGTAGCAGAATACCATTCACTTGCACCAAATTTAATCTCAATACCGCCACCATTAGTTGGTTTATTTGCAGTAATAGCTGTTCCCTTCAAAACTTCATTTTTGTATATTTTAGGTTTAACTGGAACCATTGTTCCGTTAACTTCTTCCATATCATATTCCAAACTCCAGTTTACTGAAACATCAGGATCAATTTTTCCTGCAATTTCAATAAAGACCAAAGGATCAGCTTGTCCATATCCGTATTCATTATCTGGCCTAGTTTCAAGAATTGAACAGTTATTTGATGCGGCATCTGGATCATCATTTAGAATTTCTCTTTCAATTGAATATCCTGCCACTAAAGTGTCTTTAATTTCAGCCGGAGTTAAATCCGGATTTGCTTCTAAAGTTAGAGCTACTATTCCAGCCATTAATGGAGTTGCCATACTGGTTCCACTCTTACTAGTGTAGCCCGTTCCAGTGCCTTGATTAGGTGCCATAATGTTACTGCCTATTACAGCCACATCAGGTTTAACTCGCCCATCTGAAGTATATCCCCTAGAGCTGTAAATTGCTAAACTTAAGTCCTTATCGAGAGATGCAACGGTTATAGGTAATCTTGAATCGCCAGGTGAATCTATGGTATTACATCCTGCACCAGTTGCAGAACCAAATTCATTTCCAGCACTTAGGGTAACTACAAGCCCAGATTCTACTGCAGCATCTACAATTTGGCTCCATGCTGAGCTACCATCATTATCAATATGAAATTCTACTTGTTGTTCACCCAAACTAGATGTCATAACTCTAATGTTAGGAGTTACTACCTTTTGATTTTCAATGGTCCATTCAACACCTCTTATGATGTCTTCAATATCTCCATCGCAACATGCTAAAACATTTACTAGATTTGCTTTCGGAGCAACACCTATGTGCGGAGAACCAGTATTATCTCCAGCACCAGTTCCTGCAGCAATTCCGGCTACGTGAGTACCGTGGGTTCCGCTATCAATTGATTCTCCAGGTAAACAAGGTGAACATATCACGGCATCCTGAACAGCATCATAGTATGCAACGACTTTCATATCATCAAATGTAAATTGATTATCGTCCATATCATCTAGGCCAACATGCGCATTATCCACTCCAGTATCCACAATAGCAATAGAAATCCCCTCGCCATAAATCCCATGATTTAGCCAAACATCATCAACACCCATTGCAGGGACGGCATCAGCCATGTGAGGTTCAGCTTTTCCAATATCATCAAGCATTACAACACCATCCCATTGAGCAACCTCAGAAACCAAATCTCGAGGCATAGTTGTTGCAATTAAATCGATAAATTGAGCGCGGAATGTTACTTCAATTCCAGCATCTTCTAATCTTTGAACGTCATAATCAGTTGGATGGTGATCATATCTTACGAAAACACGAGCTTCTCCAGCATTGAAGAACCGTTCACCCTGTTCTAATTTCCAAACTAGTAAATCCGAAATTCCATCATGATTTTTATCTCTAGAGTAAACATCCCACCAATTATTCTCATAAATTGGGGAATTTTTTTCAGCAGATAGATTGACAAAGCCCGTACTAAGCAGTAAAAAAGTCACGACTCCAGCAATGATAGCTTTGCGCTGCATATAGTTAGAGATAGGACTTTGATTAAAGAACTTACTATTTGTTGGAATCTTCTATTCCGTTTCGAACCCTTACAGCCATTCCTTGTTGGTTAAGTTCTATTTCTTTGGGACCAACCATTAATTTTCCAAAAGCAATTAATTCATCATTAGGAGTAACTACAATACATTCGTCAAGACATCTTAATTTTGAATCAATGCCCTCTATAAATTTACAAAATACACTTTTACCTTTTCTATTAAATTCAGCAGTTTCTGAGTTTACAACGACACGATATTCATTATTATCAGAGTATTTGTGAAGTAATTCAGCACCCCGCTTTTGAAGTATAAACATTCCTCTTCTATGAGAAAGAGAGGCCACATGTTCGCCATCTAGAAGTAAATTTCTCAATCTTCTTGTCTTTCTACTTATTACTAACTCAGTTTCACCATCCGTAAATATCTTCCCAATTCCTTTACCAAATTGATAATCTAAGATAGTTTTAACACGAGCTAAATCCCATTCTTGCATTTTAAATCCTTCAATATCATCTTGTAATAATCCTGGATGAAAGGGATAGGTCTCGGATAAATGATTAGGTACTTTTCCAAAGTAAGGATGTAGCATTTCACCCGATTTAAATGAATTACTTAAATTAGAAAAGATAGGCCTAATGTTTGATTTTTCTCCACTTTTTATTGGAGTTTTATAACGATAAGCAGGTTCAAATTTACTAATCCAATCAATGTTAGTCTCCAATACTTCAAAGACTTTCATTAGCGCTGGAGAGGATCTTAATCGACTTTCTACCAATTCCCATAGCAATCCATCGTGTATAGCTTGTTTTATTCTTCTAATCTCAGCAAAAGAAACCATGAGATTATGTTTTGCAATAATCTTTTGTCTTTTGTCTTTTTCAAAAGTTTTTAACTTTGCAGCAGTCATGCCAGGGAATGCTGAAAACTCACTAGGCAACTCTTCTAATTCATCTAAATTTCTAGTCCCCCATGTGAACATTAGACTGTCTCTTGAGGCAAATTTAGCATAGCTTGCACTATCAAAAACATCACATCCCAAAAAGGCAGCTAAAGCAAAAACCATGGGATGGCCGCATCCAAAAAGATGCACGGGCCTTGAAATATCAAGCCCTTTTTTAGAGGCTAAAATAACTTCTGATAAAAGTTTGAAGTTATTTCTTTCCATAAGAGGAACGACTCCTCCAATTGGGAAAATTTCAGCTTTTGTTATTGAAGCCATTTCAGCAGCTTTTGTTCTTAAATCTAAATGACGTCCACCTTGAATAGGTGCAGCTAGGAAAATATCTTCTTTATTTGCATCGGCAGCTTCAATTCTTTTTTGTGTTTCTTCTAACTCTTTTTTAGCATCTTCAAACCTAGTTTCAGGTTCACAAAATACATCCAAGACAGTTCCAATATCAACTTTAATCTTTTTTTGAAAATCAAGGATTTCTTCCGGTTTCATCTCAATTTCGCCATAAACATGAGATTGGAAAGTTCCACTATCGGTCATTATTGGACCTGACCAGTTTACTAAGCCATGAACTCCTTTATCTTCAGCAATTTTCTTCAGTTTAGGATTTTTGTAAATAATATAACTGTTAGTAATAATACCTTGAGCGCCACATTCAGCCAACTCTTCCATAGATAGCGTCATAATTTTTGGATTTACAACAGGAAGTAAAGTTGGCGTATCTAGAACTCCATGTCTAGTTTTTATTTTTCCAAGTCGTGCAAGTCCATCGCGCTTATTGATTTCAAACAATAACTATCCACGAAGAAACCTTTATTTCAATTCATCTCTAAATTATGTCATGGACGAATTGAATCTACGAGTCACAGGTATGACCTGTGCATCTTGTGTCGCATCAGTTGAGTCCATCGTTAGTAATTTGGAAGGTATAGAGTCTATAAGAGTTAACCTTCCCCTTGAAAAAGCTACAATCAGGTGGTCTAAAGGTGCAAATGAAGACTTAGGACCCATCAGAGATGCAATTAGTAAAGGAGGTTTTGGCTCTGAAGAATATGTAGACCCTAAAAAATACAGGCAGGAATCCCTAGAAAATGCAAACAAAATGGGTTTGCAGGTTATAATTTCTTTAATTTTAACAATTCCAACATTTTTTCTGACAATGTTTGCCGGAGATTTGGGGCAAGTGTACGATCTAGATTCACGATTATTTCTCGCTTTCATTTTGTCTTCAATAGTTTATTTTTATGCAGGAATGGAATTCCATAAAGGAGCATGGCAAGCAATCATATCAGGAAGAGCAAACATGGATGTTCTAGTTCATATCGGAACTACGACTGCTATGATTTGGTCTTCACTTGTAGTGTTTACCCCATATCTTGATTTTCTACCTTCGATTTTTTCATCAACTACACATGTATTCTTTGACGGTGCAGCTTTCATTATTTCATTCATTTTATTGGGTAATTGGTTGGAAGCCAGAGCTAAGTTAAGGGCTACGGATGCAGTTTTTTCGTTAATGGATTTAAAAGCAAAAACCGGTTCGATTATTAATTCTGAGGGTTTAGTTTCAGAAGTTCCAGTTGAGGAAATATTAATAGGAACTGAAATATTAGTTAAGGTCGGTCAAACAGTACCTTTAGATGGACTAGTTGTGAAAGGTTCAGCTTCAATGGACGTGTCCATGATGACAGGAGAATCGAATCCTGTTTTTGTCAAAGAGAATGATTTAGTCATGGGAGGTACAATAGTATTAGATTCAGCGATTCACATAAAATCAACAAAGTATCACGATGACACGGTATTAGCAAATGTTATTAATTTAGTAGACGAAGCTCAAATGGGAAAAGCTCCAATTCAAAAATTAGTAGACAGAATCTCTGCGGTATTTGTTCCCGTGGTAGTGGTTTGTGCAGTTTTTGCTTCCCTCACTTGGATGTTTTTTTCAGAGGGATATGGAGATTACAATTCTACTGAATTAGCCATCATGGTTTTGGTTTCAACTCTAGTAATAGCCTGCCCATGTGCATTAGGATTAGCTACACCAACTGCACTTATGGTTGGTACTGGCGTTGGAGCTCAGTACGGTTTGTTAATCAAAGGTATAGATGCTTTACAGAACTGCTATCATACGAATACACTGGTTTTAGATAAAACTGGAACCCTTACAGTAGGCTCACCATCAATAACAAAGATTAAGTCAATAGGTTCAGATGAAAACAATATTTTAGCAATAGCTGCCTCTCTTGAATCTGCATCTACACACCCAATTGCTAAGGCTATTTTGCAGTCCCATCTAGAAAATAGTGCAGAATTAATTTCCTTTGACAGGGTTGAAAATATAGGTGGGATGGGATTAGTTGGTTATCTAGGTAATCAAGAATATGCTATAGGAAATCAGCCTTTGATGGAAGAAAAGGACGTTATTGTATCTAACCATATCGAAGAATTAATGGACGTTTTGTCAAATAGTACTGTGGTTTTTGTTGCTAAAGGAAACAAATTACTTGGTTGGATTGAGATGAAAGATAAATTAAGGGAAACTACAAACTTAGCAATCTCAAAAGCAAAAGATTTAGGACTCGAAGTAATTATGTTAACTGGAGATAGGGCCGAAACAGCCTTAACGATTTCAAAAGAAGTTGGAATATCAAGGTTTAGTGCAGAAATCAAACCTGATGGAAAAGCAGAATTTGTAAAAAAGTTGCAGACTGAAGGTGCGAGTGTAGCTATGATCGGTGACGGAATTAACGATGCAGCAGCTTTAGCTGTTGCAGATGTTGGAATTGCAATGGGTGCAGGTAGTGATATTGCACTAGAGGCGGCAGATATTGTTCTCCTTCGTGATGATTTACTAGATGTTGTATCGACACTAGATTTGGGTAAGGCTACAATGAGTAAGATTCGAGGGAATTTAGTTTGGGCTTTTGTTTATAATTTAATTGGAATTCCTTTAGCAATGGGAGTTTTAATTTCTTCGACAGGTTGGTTATTACCTCCAGCATTTGCTGCCGGAGCAATGGCATTATCCAGCGTCAGTGTGGTCTTAAATTCTTTAACACTTAGATCATGGAAGCCATTTAGGGCATGATTTCTTAATCAACCTTCAATTTAGAAGATTATGACTGAAACGTTAAAATTCCAGATAGACGGAATGACTTGTGGCGGTTGCTCAGGAAGAGTGAAAGGCGTACTTGAATTAAATTTAAATGTTAAATCTGCAGAAGTATCTCACGAAGAAAATAGTGGAATAGTGAAAACTAATGGCCAGATAACTGCAGAAGAATTGGTGAAGGTAATTGAGCAAACAGGGTTTTCTGCAGCTATTTCGCCCAGCTCATAAAGTCCCTCAGACCATTTGGAGTTCAGATCGGCCTCTTAATGTTAGACCTAAATTATCAACAATTCTTGCTTTAGTTTCAGGATTATGGATATTTGGAACAGGTGAAGCAATTTTGATTGGTGCAGGAATAGGGGTAAGCCCTTGGACAGTTCTTGCTCAGGGTATTTCTGAACAGACAAGTTTTACGGTTGGTTTATCTACGTTTATTGTAGGGCTTATGGTTCTTTTTCTTTGGATACCTCTTCGAGAAATTCCAGGCATTGGGACAATTTCAAATATCATTGTAATATCTTTGTCGATTGATGTTATGGGACCTTTTATCTCCGAGCAGACAAATCTTTTATCACAGATAATTCAAGCATCAATAGGAATTATTCTTGTTGCAATAGGGAGCGCATTATATCTTACTGCAAATTTGGGCCCTGGCCCTCGTGATGGTTGGATGACAGGTATTCAAAAGAGAACCGATTGGCCAATAGGAAGAGTACGTGCGGGAATTGAACTATCCGTACTAGCAATAGGTACTTTTTTGGGAGGTACTTTTGGACTAGGAACAGTAATGTTTGCACTAGGAATAGGTCCAATTTTAGCAATATGTTTGGGAATTGTTAAGAAATGGTCTATCTAAACTATAATTCTATTAAAGCCCCATCAAAATGACATCTTAACGGGCCGGTAGATCAGTCTGGAAGATCGCCTCCTTGGCATGGAGGAGGGCGCGAGTTCAAATCTCGCCCGGTCCACCATTTGGTATGCATGGAACTGACTCCTGAAATTCAATCTACTGTAGCAAAAGGTATAGCACTTACAACAGTAATGCTTTCAACAGGTATATTGGCACGATATTTCAATGTGAAGGTAAATTATACTCGTAAAATTAACCATTTCGCAATTTTTTTCTTACCTGTATTTATTGATCAGCAATTTAATGCTGAAACGTTTACAGATTTTATTTATTTGGCAATAAGCGCTTTGATAACAACTTTATCTCTGATTTCATTTTATGAACCAATAAGACAAACGATACCTCCATTTCAACTTATGTTTGAAGGGTTTGATAGGCCAGAAGATAGGCCACATACGCTATCTTGGCTATGGACACAATTTGCAGCAGGCTTTGTAGTAATGTTGCCTATGATCTGGCTATTTGGCCAATGGGGATTAGAGTCATTAGTGGTAATTCCGATTTTAATTAATGTAATAGGGGACGGATTAGCAGAACCTGTCGGTGTAAGGTTCGGAAAATACAAATATAAAACAAGAGCCTTGTTTACAAGTAAAGAATATTTCCGAACGTTTGAGGGAAGTGCTTGCGTACTACTTACTGGCTTCATTGTGATAATAATGCATGCAGATTATTTTACAACTATACAATTTGTTCTTGCGATCTTACTTTTACCACTTATCATGACATTAACTGAAGCTTATTCTCCACATACTTGGGATACGCCTTTCCTGATGTTTACAGGCTACGTTTCATTACTATTGATAATGCAATTTTGATTTACGCTAGAGCTAGATTAATTTGTTCTTCTAATTCAGACTCAGTCATAGCTCCACTCTCTGAAAAAGTAATTATTCCATCTTTGTCTATAATGACAATACTTGGACTGCGGTCGGCACCAAAAGCATCAGTTATTTCTTCACTTCCTAGAGCATAAGCCCAATTTTTATCTTCAGCTCTTTCATTTAATCTATCTTCACTTTCATCTTCAGTCTGAGTTAATGAAATAACTTTAACGTCTTCTGGCATGGTGGTATTATTACAGTAACTTTTGAGAACATTCTTTTCAAAATTATGACAAGAACCACATCCCATATTCATAAATTCTAAAACTACAACTTTTTCATTTTCAAAGTCAGATAAATTAAAGGAATTTCCTTCAGTATCCGTTAATGTGAAATTTGGAGCTTCATTACCGACTTCGACATCAGTAATGTTATTTTCAATTGTTTCATTATCCATAAAATAACTATTAATTGAAAAACCTCCGATGATTCCTGCGATTAATAGGGCACCAAACAAAGTTTTCGTATCCATACTTCAAAGTTTACGGGACAGATTTATA
>CESM01089337.1_pt1 | contig 10099 bp, 10 predicted proteins | sample 361421 | NCBI WGS metagenome assembly CESM01 (sample SAMEA2622219, study PRJEB7988) | marine metagenome | isolation source: saline water (ENVO:00002010), including | reverse complement strand
GAGTGGGCAGAATCAAGGACAAGGAGAATCAAGTCATGAAGTTCTCGTGGAATGGTACAACTCATCTCTACTAAATGGAACAATTTCAGGACTCTCAGAAAGTGAAATTACCAATCAACTAGATTCTGGTGATGAAGGACTGGGCGCCTACATCCTCGATATTAATGTGGCCGTTCAAGAAGGCGGAGGTATCGGTTGTAACCACAATGACGAGGGAGAAGAAGTATCCTACATCGTTGAGATCTTAGTCCTAGACTACACAATAAATACGGTAATTAACTAAGAATAATCAGTAGGGCGGGGGGGCTAAATTCCTGTATAGTTGACGAAGTATTGGAATGGGAAGAGCACAGAGCATCAATGGAAAGGAATCGTTCCAAGATAGCAGTCCAGTCATCCCAGAATAAATGCCTAAACCTGCTACTGCTAGACAAGATAATGCTCCAGCTGCAACAGTTCTTGCCCGGAACATTCCAGCTTGAATTCGACTAACGTGAGAAAGAAACCAGGATGTTCTACGATGAGGTTTTCTACCAAATGCTTCTGAAAAAATCAATTCTTCGAGGGCTTTTTCATATTCCCAAATTGGAACCCCTCCTTTATGTGAATCCAATGACTGAGCAGATGACCAAGTCGATGGTGCCGTTGAACACCATCCATCAAATAGACATCTTCGTAGTTCAATACTCATCCCTGAATCAATGACATGGTCATTCAATTCTAATGAACGATAACCGGATGCAAGATCTCGTAAACCAGGAGCACGATCAATCATTGGTAAAAGAGCACCATATATTCCCGATGCTGGATGTAAAATGTGTACTTCACGTAAATTTGGTTTACCTGATGCATCATTTAAAACCACTATATTTTCCAAACTAAAATTCCGATGAGTAATACATCCGACTGTATCTTTACCATGAGGGGCTCGCCAAAGTGTACGAGATGAGGTTCTTTCTTCTAGCATCTTCAAACGTTCATTCCAAGGTTTAGCATAACGAACTGAATTTGAAGAGTCACTGACTTTAGCATGAAATTCACCCAAAATTATCCCACAAGATTCAACCAATATTCGAGAGTCTTCTAATCTCTCTGAAATAAGCAAGTTAGTCAAAACTTGATCTGCGGTTGGCCATGAACTCAAATCTCTCCAAAGAAGAAGAATATCTCGTCCATTCCAAGAGACTCCTCCTTGAGCAACGTATGGATTATTACCAATATATTCTGCAATTCTACTACCATGGCCATCATCATCAAATGGTAAAATTTCTAATCTCCAAATTCCTTTCTTTCCACTATCAATCTTTGCAACTGGACCTATTGGTCCTTGAGACCATTCCAATGTCTTCGCATCCTTTAATGAATCAAAATTACCCCATTTCCCTTCCATTTCGATCCAAGTTTGTAATCCCTCCACAGTAGGAAGACCGTCTGATGGCCAAATCATACACAACGTATCCCATGGAATTGGAACATCAAATGAATCAAAACCAATAGGAGGTTGTACATTAGATGGTTTGATATCAGTAGTTGTAACTACATGAGGAAACCATGGCTCATCGAACACATCTGGCGTGCTCATGAACCTGCGAATAGAACTCTTGGCTTGAGTCGACCGGTTGAGAATGTATTCTCCGCAATGATTGAACATTTGATTGTTCATTGACACAAATATGGGAGACAACCTGCCGTTGGCTGTAGATCTCGATGGGACAGTAATCCTTTCAGATATGACAAAAATTAGTGCTAGAAAAATTTTACTTCGAAGGCCTTGGTACATGTTTCTTATTCCATTTTTTGAATTAACAAAAGGAAGACCTTATTGGAAGAAAAGAGTTTCAAAATTTGTTTCTATCAAACCTGAAGATCTAGAATACCATGATGTCTTCATTGATTGGTTGAAAAAAGAAAAGGAAAGTGGAAGAGAAATAATTCTTGCAACTGCATCGCATATCATTCAGGCTATACCCATTGCAGAACATGTAGGTCTTTTCGATGATGTGATGGGTTCAGAAGGAAAGGTAAACTTAGGTGGAAAATACAAAGCTAAGGCATTAGTCGAACGATATGGGATGAAAGGATTTGCATATTGTGGAAATTCTAAAGCCGATCTAGAAGTTTGGCCAGATGCTGGAGAAATTATTGTGGTAAATCCCAGTAGAGGAGTATTATCGGGACTACATAGAGACCCAGATATATTGTTTGAGTGATAATCAAAACTATTACTCGCGGGAGATATGAAAGACAAGATGCCCCTCCAAGAAGATGGGGAGCGCATGGGTTGGCTAGGTCGTCGGATTGATTCTACGGCAAAATGGTTCCTTAAATTCAGAATTATTCGTGCGCCTGCCCGATTATTGGCTAATTCTAGATTCGCATGGAGTTTCGTTTCCAGAACAGACAGAGTTCGTGCAAATCGTCTTAGAGATAGAGTAATTGGGGGACCGATTCCTCAACATGTATCCATTATTATGGATGGAAACAGAAGATTTGCAGAAAATGAAGGATTTGAAACTTCAATTGGACATCGATATGGAAAACAAAAATTGGAAGAAGTCATGGATTGGGTTTTAGAATTAGATATTCCATATTTGACAGTATATGCATTAAGTACAGAAAATGTGGTTAATCGAACAGAAGACGAACTAGAGATTCTTTTCGATTTGTATGTTGAGGGGCTTGAAGATTTATTGAAGAATGAACGAATTTTCACAAACCAAGTAAAAGTTCAAGTCGCTGGGCACAAAGAATTACTTCCCAAAAATGTGATTGATGCAATTGAAAATGCAGAAAAGGCCACTAGTGAACATTCAGGATGTGTATTCACAATTTGCTTAGCATATGGTTCTAGAGAAGAAATCCTAGTCGCTGTGCGTAGTATTGCAACAGACCATGCATCTGGAGAAATCTCAATCGATGAAATCGATGAATTAATGATTTCAAAAAGACTCTACACTGGAGGATTACCCGATCCTGATTTGATTATTCGAACTTCAGGTGAAGAGAGAATCTCGAATTTTCTTCTTTGGCAAGCTGCTTATTCTGAACTATATTTTACAGATGTTTTCTGGCCATCATTCTCAAAAAGTGATTTTCTTAATGCGATAGAATCTTATCAAAATAGAAAACGACGTTTTGGTGAATAAGATGGAAGAAATTTGTGGTACATGTGGAAACGACCCATGGCCCAAACCTTCTCTTGCTGTTGATGCTGTTGTTACAAGGAAAAAAGGTAATGAAGTTGAAGCACTTTTGATTCGTCGAGGAAATAATCCTTGGAAAGGTGCATGGGCATTCCCTGGTGGTTTTGTAGAATTAGGAGAAAATCCATCAAGTGCAGTATTGAGGGAATTGATCGAAGAAACTGGAATAAAAGGTAAGAATCCTGAAGTTCTAACTGTTAGAGGGGACCCAAATCGAGACCCTAGAAAACATATAGTTTCGATTTTTTATCAAGTAGATGTTGATGTGAATGCAGTCCCAACAGCAGGTGACGATGCTGCACATGCAGAGTGGGTTAATGTGAAATTAGCGATGAAAGAAGGAATGGCAGGAGACCATCTCCAAATTCTTCAAAATCTATGATTCATTGAATGGGCCAATTTTCTCTGCAAAATCTGAACGAGTGTTCAATATTGAGAGTTCACGATTAGTTTCCACTTGAATAGAATCTAACCACCTTTCTACAATTTTATCAAAACCATCCTTTTTTCTTGATTTCCAATGAAATAATTTCTCTGGAAACCTTTGATTTAGATTATCGAGAAAACCACGTTCTGCCCTAGATATCAATAACGTGGGAACTCCATGGATTACTGCCTCAGAGGCCATAGTCGTTGAACCAGTTAAAACACCATCAAACATTGCAATTTGAATCGGAAGTTCCCAAGCACCATCAGTTGATTCAATTGCTGATTCTTTGGTATGAACAAAATGAATTTGTAAATTCTTTATCCAAGCCTCATATAGAATTAATTCTGAATCATCATGAATTCCTCCACCAACAATTGAACGATGGAAAACTACAGGCGCCTTTGAATGAGAATCATCTGAAGAATTTATTCCATCTCTAATTTGAGAAATTGCTTGTTTTCTAGCTGATTTTCCAGCATCTATATCCAAATAAACTTCTGGAAGAATACCTGAATATCTCTCAACTCTAGTATCTGAAGAAAAACCAGAATAAATATCATTATTCCATGATTTAGGAAGCAAAATTCTAGTTGCATATCGTTTTGCAATCCTGTGAGCAAGATGGTTTACTTCAGTATCACTAATGTATACTCTATCAGAAATTCCGACTTTCTTTGCAGAAATTAACTCTAAAGAGGCTCCTTTGACAATTATTCGCTGAATTTTTGGATGAGAACGGAGAAATTTTGTGACTTTTTTAATTCGACTCCTAGCAAGTCTAAATCGATTAAACCTACTAATTTCATGGCCCACTGGGCGGTCAACCCACAAATGTGGTCGATGAGGAATTCTTCCTTCACGTGTTCTAAACATGGATTGTACTTCTTTCCTAGTCGTTAATACAAGAATATCGTCAGCATGACCTGCTCGAATAAAGGGGCTCAATAATTGAAAATGTGCAGGATGATCTATCACCCAACAAGTGGGAATTACATCGTCCATGATGAAGCGAAGAAGGTCTATCGGATGAAGCGAACGCTCTTGTGGCGTCTATTCTGTGGAATATACATGGGCAAGGAAAGAATCGATATTGGAGGGAAGGTGTTTGGACCCTATAGTCCAGGAGTCAAAGCAAATGGGTTCATTTGGTTAGCAGGACAGATTTCTTTAGAATCGGGCGAATCTACAGGAGATCAAACTCTTGGATGTTTGACAAAAATTGACGCGTTACTAGAAGCTGCGGGAGCATCGAAAAATGATATTTGCTTTGCTCAAGTCCTTCTAGCAGATATCAATGATTTTTCAGAAATGAATGAAGTATACGGGAAATGGTTAGATGGCGTAGATATACCACCTGCAAGAGCCGCCTTTGAAGCTGCTAATCTCCCTAGAGATGCTAAGGTGGAAATAGTGATTCAAGCAATTTGCCCAGAGTGATGAGATGCCTGGAAGTCCATATATCGAAAATCCAACCGATCTTCTTACTTGGAAGAAAATTATACCTTGGATAATTTGTATTCCATTAATTTGTATTGGAGGTGGATTTCTAGTTTTCAATTCTAATGGAGCAATTATTGGCGGATTATGCTCAATGATTGTACTCTGGATTCTTTCACGTAAATTTAGCCACAAGTGATAGAAGCACTAGGGGTTAGCGTGCTTCATGGCAGAGTGGGCTTTGCACTGCTTCAAGGCATATGATATCAGAGGAATCGCATATGATGAACTCGATGAGGGCTTTGCAACTCGCCTCGGAAAATCACTTGGCACATTTCTAAATGCTTCCAACATAGCAGTAGGAAGAGATATTCGAGAGTCTTCTCCGTCACTTCATTCAGCATTTGTATCTGGATTAACACAATCAGGAGTAAACGTACACGACCTTGGAATTTGCACTACTGGAACTCTCTACCATGCAACTTCAGTATTGGATGTGGATGGAGGAGTAATGATTACTGCAAGCCATAACCCTCCAGAATATAATGGATTCAAGATGTGTAGAGGTACTGCTGCAATGGCTGGAAAAGAAATTCAAGACCTTCGAGAAACCTTTGAACAAGGACAATTCATTTCACCAGATAATTTAGGAAATCATATTATTCTAGATGACTTCGTAAATCATCATTTAGATTCAGTAATGTCATCTACAGGAAAAATTGCTAGACCAGTGAATGTTGTAATTGATGCTGCAAACGCAGTTCCAGGTCCATTTTTGGTATCTATGGCGGATAGATTAGGCACTACTGGTCTAGCCATACATTGTGAATGGGACAATACATTCCCTCATCATCCTCCTGATCCAACTAGACCAAAGAATATGATTGATCTAAGCAATGCGGTAAAATCTACTAATGCAGAATTTGGTCTTGGAGTTGATGGCGATGGAGATAGAATAGGAGTTGTTGATGAAGAAGGCAGGTTCATCCATCCTGATCGATTATTGGCAGTCTTTGCTGCTGATATCTTGAGTCAAATTCCAGATGATTCATCAGAAGAAGAAAGGACTGTAATTCATGATGTAAAATGTAGTATGGCTCTTGAACATACTATTCGGGAAAATGGAGGGATTCCCCATATGATGAGAACAGGTCATTCCTTCCTAAAACAAGCATTAAGAGAAATGCCGAAATGTCCTCTAGCTGGAGAGATGTCGGGTCATTTCTTCTTCAATGATCGATGGAATGGTTTTGATGATGCACTCTATGGTTTTGCTAGATTAGTCGAACTTGTTGCTAGACGTCTTCCGAATGGTGAGCCTTTCTCATCGTTATTTGACGAGGTCCCAGACTTCCCATCTACTGGAGAAGCAAAAGTTCCCCTAATCGGAGAACGTGAAGAAATAATGGGTGCAGTCAAAGATGCCTTCTCAGATTTGGAAGCAAATCATTCAGATGGAGTTAGAGTAAGGTATGATGGACATCTAGGTGTAGAATCTGGTTGGTTCCTTTGTAGACCCTCAAATACAGAACCGATTCTGGTGATGAGAGCCGAGTCAGATTCAAAAAATGGCTTAGAAACAATTCAAAATGACGTAGAAAAGAGAATTGGAAAAATCATTGATTTATCATTATTCCACGCTGCTTAGGATGGATAAAAATGGAATTAACAATGATAGGTGCCTATCTAGGAATGGTCATGGTATTGGTCGCCTTTATCACTGAAACACGAGGAATGATCTCGAGTCGATCAATGGGCTATCTTTCACTAATGGGCATAGGTGAAATCCTACTAACAATTAGAGCATCTGTTACAGGAGAATGGCCATTTGCAGTATTAGGAGCAATTTGGGCATTCTTTGCTCTATGGTCAATTTTCAAGCCACCGAACAATTAATTTCTACCGATTTGCTTAATCCATCAATTCTATGGTTGATTAATCACCACTATGGATTAACCGACTAGAATTGTAGATTATCTCTGAATAATTCAGAAGAAGCCATCAAAGATTCGATTACTGGCATTGGGTCTCCAGCCAGCATTGTAAGACAAGCTCCTCCTCCAGTGCTATTGTGGTCTACGCGATCAACCAGATTTCGTTGGGAGACGAGAGCACTTGTGTGTCCTCCACCTACAATAGTAAAAGCATCTGATTCGCAAATCATGTTGAGAATCTCGATTGTTCCAAAAGCGAAATTCTCCTTTTCAAAATATGATGCGGGACCATTCCACAAAACACATCCTGCATTTCGAATTACAGGATATAGTGCTTGTAATGTTGCAATTCCAATATCATATATTGGTTCATGGGCGGGGAGTTCTTCCAAGGATATAGCCACACGTCGATCATCAATTTCAATTGCAAGATCGACTGGAAGTAGAAGCTTATCTCGATATTTCTCAATACAAAGACTTGCATCTTGGAAAGTTGATTCAAAAGTATCGCCAAGCGAATTTCGGATGAATGCCTCATTACCTTCACCAATCATGTGCCCATCTGCCCATAGCATTAGATTTCCCACAACACCTACCGGAACTACAGTATCAGCAACACTTCGATTCAACAAATTAAGTGCTATGCGAAGTGAATCATCACATTTTGCACCACCTAAAATTGCAACGTAAGGCTTGGGAGGATTATCAATTGCAGTAGTTAATGCATCGATTTCGGCTGCCATTAAAACTCCAGCAAAGCAAGGTAAAGATTTCGAAAATCCTGAAAGTGTTGGTGAATTTCGGTGGGCTGCAGCAAATGCATCATTAACATAGGCATCAGCAACTGTTGATAACTTTTGAACAATAACAGATTCATTTAATTCATCAATTCCTGCTTTCTTGAGATCATTTTCTTCTGACCAACCTCTAACATTATCAAGTAAAATCATCTCTCCTTGTTCCATTGTTTGGATTGCTTCGATTGCAATATCTCCACAAACATCGGGAACAAATGTAATGTGACGGCCAAGTAAACGACTCAACTGATCTGCATGAGCAGACATGTCTGTAAAATCGGATTTACCAGGGCGACTCTGGTGAGCAAGTAAGACCACTTTTGAATCTGCTAAACGACGTAATGTAGGGAGTATAGCACGAAGACGACTATCGTCGAGGAATACCTTTGTCTCAGGATGAAGAGGTGAATTAATGTCTACTCGCACGAGAACGGTACGTCCGGAAAGACGCGCGTCATCGAGCGTTAAGACGCTCTTCATGGTGGTGCGACTGTGCGCGTGTACATATTGCCTTTCATCGCAAATTATCTCTAATCTCTAGGATAATCCCTTTGTGATTCCTCCCCGAGGGCACACTAATGTGGAGTACAGATGGGCTGACTGGTCCTGATGGAGAAGATTGGAGAGTGCCTGTTTCTGAATTAGAACAAAGGCAAACTAAACTCTCTCTTTCTTTATTCAATAACAATTTGGAATCAGCTTGGATTAATGACCCAGTAGACATGTATTGGTTGGTAGGCAATCGCCAAACAGGAGGAGTACATATCTCCTCCGAAGGTGATGTAACTCAATATGTTAAATCTTCAATTGAACGAGCAATATTTGAATCTGGAGCAGATGATGCTCCTCATTCAATCAAACAACATCCACGAATGGCCAATCTTCAGGAAGAAATCGGAACCTCCCCCGCCTTGCAATTGGGAAGAATGACAGCAAATGATGCGGCCTTCCTACAAACAAAAATTGATTCTAAAGGGAAAGATTGTACTTCCATTCTATGGAAATTAAGAGAAATAAAATCTTCATGGGAAATAGAGAGGATGAAAGAAAGTGGAGAAATACAAAGACAAATGTTCGAAGCAATCAATTCTGCTGGAAGCGAGGCAGGTGAAGGAATTACTGAATTAGATCTCGCAGCGATTGCAGATAGTGTTAGCCGAAAGGCAGGATTTGGAGGAATGGTCCGAATGAGAAAATGGCCGATGGATTGTGACCGAGTTGTGATTGCAAGCGGCCAATCAGGTGCTATTCCTTCATATTTTGATAGCGCAATTGGTGGAGCTGGTGCAAACCCTTTGGCTTCATTAGGTGCTGGGCATAAAAAAATTAGAAAAAACGAACCAATATTGGTAGATATCGTACATGTTCATAGAGGATATATCACTGATATGACTCGAATGTTTAGTGTCGGAAATCCCGGTGAAATCTGGTTAGAACGATTAGAAGATATGGAAGAAATTGCAACTAATATTCGAAATTCTCTTGCTAGGGGAGATTCTTGCTCTAAGGCATGGGAAATAGGCCACTCTATGTCAGAAAACATGGGGTATTCAGAACATCTAATGGGAATGCCTCCTGAACAATCTAGATTCTTAGGACATAGTATTGGGTTAGAACTAGATGAAACTCCCGTAATTGCTTCCGGATTTGATTCTTCATTGAATATTGGAGGGACAATGGCAATTGAACCTAAGGTTATTTTCCCTCAAGGTGCAGTAGGAATTGAAGATTGTTGGGTTCGAAATGAAAATGGACTTCAATGCCTATCAAGCGGTAGTTCATTTCCCAGTTGGACTGAATGGTAAGTTTACACGAGCCTTGAAGGGCCTCGGACGGAAACCAAGGGTATGGCCAAACCATGGGCAACCTCTCACATTTCAACTGTGGCAAGTGGACTAGGGATTGATCTTCGAATTTCTGGTGACGTGAAATCACAACTGGTAGATATCTTAGAACATCAATTAAAAATTGTTACACGTGAAATGGAAAATCAAACTCTTGAAAGTGATCCTGAGAGGAAAACTTTGGATGACCCTACACGTTTGAGACTTGGATTTAGTAGGACCCGAGGAATGATGATTGACAATATTTCAAGACTTGATTCAATAGGTGCGGCAGCAGTTGTAGCTGCAAATGAACAATTAGAAAATTATCTACTTCGACTTCTTCGGTTATCTTCTGATGCTGCTGCAATTGAAAGGGTGGGAACAATCAAGCCAAGACATCTTGAGAAGGCATTAGAACGAATGGGAGGAGGAATTGAAAGAGAAGATATTCCGACAAATGAAGAAATTGAGG
>CESM01016737.1_pt1 | contig 10099 bp, 16 predicted proteins | sample 361421 | NCBI WGS metagenome assembly CESM01 (sample SAMEA2622219, study PRJEB7988) | marine metagenome | isolation source: saline water (ENVO:00002010), including | reverse complement strand
AGAAAATGTTTGGGCTTACAAACTTCACCAAAAAATAGGAGAAGGAAAGTTCTTTAACCTTTCATGTGGAGCAACAGGAGCCACATCTCATTATTATTTTCTAAAATACTTCTCAGATAAATTAAAAATTAAAAAAGTATATCACTTTTTTCCAACCGAAGCTCATCACAGATATGGTTTTATGAATGAGGATGGGAAAATAGAGGTTTATGCGCAATTTTTTCATAATCTTGGAATAAGTCAAATTCCTTCATTGTGGAAACGTTATTTGATACATCCTACATACCATAACTTTCATAATGATGTATATAAAGGTGCACTTAAAAATCTTTGTAACGAAATTGGGTGTGAATATATCATAGATGAAACATCTAAAATTAGATATAGAAAATTAGGTAAATTAATGGGTCAAACAGGATTATGTGACCCTTATCATAAAAAGAAAACATCTGCTAGAGATTTAATGCACTACTATGTTGAATATCAGCATGAAGTTTACGAAAAGTTTTTAATGTTATCAAATGAAAAATTTACATTGATATGATTTATGCAACAATGTGTATAGGAAACTATTGGATAAAAAAATATCAAGAAGAAATAAATAAATTTGGTAAAGAAAATACATTACATATACTAACCGATAATCCTGAATCATTTGAATATGGTGTATCTCATATGTACGATAGAGATGTATTTAGTTATTATGAAAAAATAAACTTTATTTTATACCTTTCTAAAACATATAATCAACGAGTTACATATATTGATTCTGATTGGATAGGTTCATTGAATACTAATCTAAAATTAGATGAATCTAATTTATATACTTACAAAGTTTTTGATTTAACAGAGTCATCATATGAAAAAATATTATCACCAAGTGAACATGAATTAAAAAACAAACTTTTATTACAAATAGAAAGTGATGGTATAATTAATTCTTTTATAGGAGAAGCATTAATATCAATGCCAGTACATGAAAGGATTGATGATATGATTAACGATTCAGAAAAATTACAGAAAAAAATAGAATCAAATTATAATAAGAATACTAAAACAAGAAAAGAGTTAGATAGATACAAACATGGAATAGGATATTCTGAAGGATGGGGAATTACAGCATTATGTATTAAATACCAAATTCCAATAAAAGAAATTTCATGGAGAAAGACAACACTAATATGATATATGCTACGATGTGTATAGGAGATGATTTTATATCATCATGTAAAGATGTAATTAATTCCTTTTCTGAAAATAATAATTTACATATTCTTACAGATAATCCAAATGAATTTCCAAATGCACAATGTTATCAATACGATAGAGATGTATTTAGTTATTATGAAAAATTACCATTTATACTATCACTTGTTTTGAATAAGAAAGATAGAGTTTTATATTTTGATGCAGATTCTATTGAATTGATACAAGATAAAGAGTTTATATTTGATAACAATAGTGTTTACTCTTATAAAATATATGAACACAAATCATATACAGAAGAAGAATTAAGAAAAGATGAGGGAATGGATGTAATGTTAGATATCTATGAAGAACTTGGATACAAAATGTGTGATTACTTACATGAAAGAATTTTATCGATACCATATTCTGAAAAAATTCCTTTAATACTAGAAGAAATAGTAGAATTACAACCTTTATTTGAAGAAAGATATCCTAAAGGTAAAAATTGGGATACTCCAAGTAGGGATGATATACAAAGCTTTGCAAATGTAGGATGTGGATATGGTGAAGGAGGTGCATTATCAGTTGTTCTGAAAAATAACAATATAAACGTTAAAACATTGAAAGAAAATAGATTGATATAAATTTGGATATTTCAATTATTTTTCGTATATTAGTAGTAAACATTAAACTATAAAATTATGGCATATAATCCATTCAGATGGTACACTAAAGGTTCTTATAGAAAGAAACCTCTTAAATCTAAATCACCTTTGTTACTTAAAATACAAAATGGTGATTTTGAATATTCACCATATCTACGAGAAGCAATAGATGAAGAAAATAATTATAAGAAAAAGTATAATCATTTTATGGAAACATCTAAAATGCAAAATGGACTTGAAAAACAAACTGAAGCACATGAATATGCAAAGATGAGAAGAATTGCATCTCAAAAACTAATGGAGAAGGGAATTGAAGAGGAAGAAACTAGATTGAATGAGTTAAAGAGATTACTGAAAGAAGAATTTGGAAAGTGTCTTTGGGATAAGTGTTTAGAAAAACAAAGAGGAAAAGGTACTACTGAAGATATGTATTGGTGGTATAAAAAACAAATGGGATTAACTTATACAAAATCAGAACTTCAAATTAGAGGAATTTCAATATGATAAATGCATTTCATAAACATATGATTCGTAATATAGATGTAACTTATGCAGGTGAACATTGGTATTTGCCGATAGAATTTAGACATAATATTGGAAAATCTGTTGATTTAGAGTTTGCATCAGAAGCAGAAGAACAACAATGGAAAGATTTACAAAAATCAACTGTTTCAAAAGAAATTAAAACTCGTGAATATTTTGAAGAAAACCCACTAAAATATAAAATTAATAAAGATGGATTTAGAAATCTAGATGGAAGTCCATTTGTAAAGGGTTCTGAAGTTAATATATTTCTAGGATGTTCTGATACATTTGGTATTGGAATGCACATTGAAGATACTTGGTCTTATAAACTAAATAAAAACCACGAAGGAGAATATTGGAATCTAGGGATACCTGGTACAGGTGTAGAAACTCAATTTAGAATGTTATATCATCTAGTTACAAAATTTGATGTAAAAATAAACAATGTATTTCATTGGTTACCATTCAGAAATAGACATGAGTTTTTAATATCAGAAACTCCATGGAATGACAAGCCAGAGTTTGTAATATCAGTACCAAGAGAAGAAGATGCTATTTTCAAACAACTACCAGACCAAGTCAAAGAGCATCTAATGTCAGATTCAACAGCTGCATTAAAAAATATATCTTATACTAGTGCAATTGATAAATTAGTATCAGATAGAGGAGGAAACTATCTAGTATTGAATCATGATTTGGTGTGGAGTAATCCTAAGTTGAATATAAGATGGAAAGGCCAATATGATATGAGTAAAAGTTTTGTTCTGGCAAGAGATTTAGGTCATCCTAATTATCAAACTCATCATGATATATTTTCTGCATTTATGTATGCAATGAATGAAAAAGATATTCCAGCAAATACTGTTGGTAAACTTGGGAACAATTTCGCAAATGTATGGAACTCAAAAATAATCTAAATATATATTTATAAAATATGGATAATATTAAACCTAAAGTGGCCAAGAAATTGTTTTTAGTTATAGATTCTATGACTAAAGTTGACCATATAAAAGGAGTTAGAAACTATATTAACTTGTACTATGAATTATATGGAACTGTTAATAAGGGGTTGATAGAAATTTATTTCAGAACCCGAAAAGAAAAATTCATGTAAAATGGAAATAATTAAAAGCAGATATGGTATAGAAAGAACTGTGGAAAAGTTAGATTCTAATCGTATCAGAGTTATGGGTGAATCTCTTATTACTAGAGGTTCTGAAGATGTAGATGGTAATCAAACAATGTTTGATTTTGAAGGTGGCCCTTGTCTAAATGTTGGAGGTACAATAAGATATTTTGGTACTGATTTCAAGATTTTATCTATCAAGTCAGAAAAAACTAAATTAGAAAATGTATCATCGGTTTTATTAGAGGTAACCTATTGAAAGAAGAAGCTATATTTACTGTTCATATTGGTGAAACTGATATCTTTGAATGGAGTCAAGGTATTGGTAAAACTGTTTTAATGCCTATACTTTTAGAAGTATGTGGTGAGGTTATTTATAGTGATATTGAAGAAAAAATAGCAGCAAGAGTTAATTTTTTATTAAAAGGTAAACCAAAAATTTATGACTTTGTTGTAACACAAGATGGAGTATGGGATACTTTGAATAAAATTTTGAAGTGGACTCTTGAAGAGGAAGAATATGAAATGAGCCAAAAAGTAAAAGTTTTACAAGACTATTTAGCAGATGATTACTAAAAAACACGAATGGGAACAAAACAAATCTAAGTGGGGTTTTGGTAGAACTAAAATCGATAACTTCTTAGATGAAGAAACTGTTCATAAATTATATCAAGAGTGTAAGAATGCTCCAAAAGGTGGTTGGACTGTATTTACTCGTGCTGGTTCAAGAATGGAAGAGTTCAACGATTTAATTTCCTTACCAACTGCACATAGAGTAACTTATGATATCATGCATAGTGGTGAGTTTCTATATGAATTAGAACAGATGACAGGTATAGGAGGATTATTACCAGACCCTCATTTGGTTGGAGCTGCTTATTCAATAATCAGAAATGGTAAAGATTTGGGATGTCATTATGATTTTAATTGGAATGATAGGTTGAGATTACATAGAAAATTAACAACACTTCTTTATATCACACCAGATTGGGAAGATGATTGGGGAGGACATATTCAGTATTATGATGATAACATTGATATCAATCCAAATGCGAAACTAATAGAATCAATATCACCAAAGTTTAATAGATTTGTAATTAATGAAAATATTAAACACGCACCATATCATAGAGTGAGTGAGGTAAATGCACCTGAAGATAAACCAAGATGTGCAATTAGATTTTTCTATTATATTTCTACATCAGAATATGATAAAGATAATCCACCTCATAGAAGTACTTACAAATCAAACGAATACTCACACCATAAATTACACGAAGAGGAAATTTGGAGTGGCTCGATTGTTGGTGAAATAAAAGAAAAATAATATGTGGGGACATTGGGAAGATATAAAATCTGATTATGAAGAAAAGGTGAATGACCCATGGGATTGGGTTACTCATTTTGAAAATGCAATTGCTAGATATGCAGGAGCAAAACACGGTATTGCCTGTGATTCAAATACAAATGCAATTAGATTACTTATCCATTACTTCAAAGATGTAATTTCAGATGGTGGAGTTAATAGAAAGTATAGTTGGAATATTCCTAAAAATACTTATGTATCTGTACCAAATCAGTTAATCTTATCTGATTGTAAGTTTAAGTTTATAGATAAAAAGTGGGATGATATGTACAGAATAGGTTCTAGTCCGATTATAGATGCCGCTGTTTGTTTGAAAGAATCAATGTTCGAAGATAACTTTGCCTATGATGAAGATTGTATGGTATTATCATTTCATCATAGAAAGATAATACAAATTGGTAAAGGTGGAATGATTCTGACAAATGACGATAAATTAAATGATTGGTTAAGACCTATGATTTATGATGGTAGAAAAAAGTATGTAACATACGATACAGATGAATTTGAATGTGTAGGTTGGCATATGTACATGACACCAGAAGATGCTAAGAAAGGATTAGAACTGTTCCATCATAAAAGTATAACTGCAAATAACGAGTCTAAGGGAAGTAGTAAAACTTATAAAGATTTATCTAAATCTAAAATATTTTCAAAATTTAGAGTTACAAAGGATTCTAGAATTTTCAATCACAATGGAGATATAATGCTAAATAAGATTGTAATAAATAATGTGGATGGGGTAGATTATACTATACAAGACCATATTTTTATGAGAGATACTGATTTACCATTTGTTGAAAGAGAATGGAAAATTGCTCTATCTAATTTAGATTTATCCGCAGCTGGTGAAGAAATTAATTATATATTATTTGAAAATATTGAGTGTAATGATGTAGATTTTTACGAAAGTAACAAAGGATTTAATTTTTTAATGAATTATTTTCAAAGTAAAGGTATAAATCATAAATTTATAGTATATGGTAATAACTTATCTAAAAGAAAGTATCCTTTCAATTATATTAAGATGCCATTTTTCTTAGGAGATTCTATTACTCAATTAAAACCTATAAAAAAAAGAACATTTGATAAAAAGTTTTTGTTTCTAAACTCATACCCAAAACTTCACAGAATAATTTCTTATTGTAAATTCTCTGATTTAGGTCTTTTGGATGATATGTATTATACTTTCAATCCAAATCAAATAGAAATTTTTCACAATATTGATACTAAGAAATATCCAAATACAGGTAAATTAGAAAATTCTGGACAATTACAAATTTCAGATATGCATAAGATACCACCACACTATTACAAATCTTTTTGTAATATAGTAACAGAATCTCATTTTGTAACTAAAGATAAACCAATGTTTATCACAGAGAAGTTGGATAAATCTATAACGGCATTACAGCCATTTTTAGTAATAAGTACAAGTGGATTTTTGAAACATTTACATGAGTTGGGATTGAAAACATTTGATGATTTTTGGGATGAAAGTTATGATGATATTAAAAATGATTTTGCAAGATTGAATGCGGTGGTAGATATTGTATCGGAATTATCTAAAAAATCAAATAAAGAATTAGAAGAGATGTATGAGGAGATGTTACCTATATTAAAACATAATGTAAAAACTGTGGTAAACAACTATATGTTGTATCATAAATCAGCAATTATATCAGAAATGGATACTACATTATATGGAACATATAGAAGAATGTTGAAAAAGTCAGAAGGAATATTATCGAAATCCTTAATTTAGGATATGTATATATATGACACCTGAAGAATTTCATCATTTCGATAACTTCCATACTATTAGTGAAAACTACATGAAAGACTTACGTCTTAAATCACTATCGTGGGTTCTTGATTGTTATGATGCTGGTACTATAAGAAAAAGAACTATTGTTAATCTTATACCAGAAATTCAGCTTATCGAACTTCTAGCCGAAATGGAAGAACTCGAAAGATATGAGGAGTGTGCAAAAATAAAAAGATTCCTAGATACAATATATTATCGCTCTGAAGCGGAACATAAAAAGTTAATTATGAGTAAAAAAAGACAAAAAGAAATAATTGAATTACTTGAAAACACAATAATAACCGAACACAAGAAAAGAGGTGGAGGTAACAAAGAACTTATTGTGAAACTAACAGATAAGTTAGAGGAGATTAAGAAAAAGAAATTTGATAAATAATTTGATATGAAAAAGTATCAACAAACTTCAAAAGAACAAGAACTATCAGTTCCAGCCTTTGGAGATGATTATACAAAGTACAATCAAAACTACCAGAAAACAAAAACAGATTCTTGGTATGATGTATATTTTTTTGAATTATGAAAAAAACTTGGATATTTGGTGGAGGTACAAAGCCTTTTGCAGAGAAATTAACTCAAGGAACAGATAATTGGAAATTTGGTAGACATAATGTTGATTATAAAGATGTTGAGGGTTTCATAAATAATATAAAAGAACCTATACCAGATATAATCATATTTAATATATCTAACAACGGCCATAAAATAGATTTAGATAAAAATACTACTTCAAGAGAAGAATTATCTAAATTCATAGACATAATACAATCCACCTTTTATTTTCAGTTAAGAATAACTGAATGGTTTTTCACAAACTTTTCTCAGAAACGAATTTTATTTATTACAAGTAATGAATGTTACAATAGTTGTATAGAAGGAACTTCCTCATCATTTTGGGGAGGGGAAGGAGATTTACTATTGTACAGAATGACCAGAGCATTGGAACATCAAGTTATAAATCAACAAAATATATTAGAAAGAAATCACGAGAATAATAATAAGATAATGGGTTTGTGTGTGGGTAATAATGCACCACCACTTGTTACATTTATGAATAAATTAATATTAGAAGATGAATTCAAACGAGGAGTATATGGGATGGGTGATACATCACATGAAACAGGTGAAGTATTTTCTTCGGTATTACAACCAGCAAAACCTTTTACAATGGAAAAAATACAATAATTATGGGAAGTAAATTTTTTGGAAATAAACACGATAAGAAAAACAATAAGAACACTAAATTCAATCCAAGAACCAATACAAAAGGAAAAGGTTCTAATATGGGAATAAGAAAAACAGGTCGTGGAAACTAGTACTCTTTGGACTTTTGGTGATTCATATACATTTGGATTTGCTTGTAGAGAAGATTGTCCATCAGGAAAAGCATCATCTTATATGGAATACAAAAAAGAAGATGATGATATATGGCCAAACTTATTATCAAAGGATTTGAATTTTAATTTACAAAATCTTGGTAAAAACTCATATTGTAATTACGATATAATTGAATCTATAATAGATAACATAAAAAATATTAATCAAGATGATATTGTTGTTATTTTCAAAACAATTCCTCAAAGAGTAAAACATCCATTAAATGATAAATGGAAATTCATTCCAAATGATGTATTATGGCAATGTTATAAAAACGATAAAGGAAATGAAGATTTTACAAAAGAACAAATAAAATCAATCGTTCCATATTACACAGAATTTTTCAACCAACCTGCTGTTAAGAATAGACAAGATAAGATATATAATCATCTTATCGATACAATTAAAAGTAAAAAAGTAAAAGTGGTAGTAGAAGAAATTACAGAAAAAGAAAGAAAGAAACACCAAACCATAGAAGAACATACAAATGGAGAAATATATGATTTTCATTTCAGTTATAATGGCCACCAATCTTTTTATAGACATATTAAATCAAAATTAAAATTAAATAAATCAATATTATGAGATATTACGATGATGAAGATGAATTATTAGAAGATGGGGTAGATGACTTCTTTATAAAAAAAGATAAAGACAAACCTTATATAGATGATGACTACGATTACTGATAAGCCAAAGTTACTTATTACATTAGGATGTTCTCATACCGAAGGTTGGGGTGTGTGGGATATTAATACTTTTCCATCTGAATTGATTGAAAAAATAAATACCTTAAAACGAGGAGAACATTTATTTCAAGGTCATATTGATTTTGATTATAAAGGTTATGAAAATATAATTGAAAAACTTCATTTAATAAATTATTCTCACTTTCATTCTAAAGGATGGCCAATGAATTTGGCAAAACTACTTAAAGTCAATAAGTTAGTAAATCTTGCAAGAGGTGGCTCTGGTAACTCTGGTCAAGTTAAAACTCTTTTTGAAAAAAACTTACATAAGAATCCATATGAAGATTATGAAGTTTTGGTAATATGGCAGATGACAGAACCACATAGGTTATCATATTATTTTAATAATGAATTACACGATGTAATGACAGACGATTACGAATCGTATAAGGGTTATATAAAAGATATGACAAGATTAGAGACAGATTCTAATATGTGGAAAGGACATAACTTACCATTGAGTGATGCAACATTAGAATCAGTATTTTATTATAAGATTTTGGAATTTGTGTGTGAACAAAACAATTGGAAGTTATTAACATTTGCACCAGAACTAATTCATGGTGATATATGGCAAGGACAGGCATTCGAACACTTCCTTAAATCGGATAATTATCACAGATATAATATATTCGGTAGAGATTATGATTATTGTGATGAAAGTAAACCATATCTATTAAGTGCTATATGTGGTCATCATAATGAAGAAGGATATAAACTAATTGCACAAAAGATATTTGATTTTATATCAACCCATCCAAGATACAAAGATTATAGAGGAAACAATGAAGGAAAGATTCAAAACCAATGGTTAGGAGCAATACAAAACATCCCTCGTAAATCATATAAATTATAACGAAATCGAACCCCTTATGAACAAGAGGGAACTAATGTACATATTGTGGATAGTAGCAGCTTGGATAATTCTTCAAATTATAGTATATAGATTTATAATAGAATTACATATGTGAACTCTCTCTACTCCCCCTTTCGTTCTTTTGTCGTGGGGGTTCGATGAGTCGCAAAAGAAATTTTTTTCACCCTTATTTTTATTGATAGTATTTATTGTATATGAATTGTAATCGTTGTGATGTAGAAATGAACTTATATCACCCACAAGATGGCTCTTACTTCCTATGCCCTCAATGCAATAAAGTTGATTATCCCATAGAACCCAATGCCGGTAAAGAAGATATAAAAGAAAATTCAGCACCTCCTCCTAATATAGGCAATACTCATTTAATAGATATAGAATGGGAAAAAGAGAATCTTCCCTATATA
>CESM01235992.1_pt1 | contig 10114 bp, 10 predicted proteins | sample 361421 | NCBI WGS metagenome assembly CESM01 (sample SAMEA2622219, study PRJEB7988) | marine metagenome | isolation source: saline water (ENVO:00002010), including | reverse complement strand
AATTTTGATTAAAAAATTAAACTGATTGATAGACTTAAAATCCAAGTTCTTTATTTAATTTTTGTATTTCCTCAATTGTTAGATACTCTTCATTATTAAGTGAATTATACTCAAAATCTATATTGACGCCTTTACCTTCTTCACCCAGCTTATTTTTTGAAAAATCAAAATCATCATTTGTTTGAATCGAGGGCTTTATTACATAATGATTATTAAATTCTAGCGTCAGATGTGAGTCGTCTTTGGGGCACATAATCTCATGAAGCTTTTCCCCTGGCCTAATCCCGATAATTTCAAAATTTTTTTCTGGTGCCATAGCCTTCGCTAAATCAGTAATTAATATTGATGGTATCTTTGGTATAAATAGCTCGCCACCAAACATTCTCTCAAATCCCTTTATTACGAAATCAACTCCTTCATCTAAAGTGATCCAAAAACGTGTCATTCTTTCGTCAGTTATTGGAATTGGGCCGTGTCCCGTTTCGATTAGCTTTTTAAATAGTGGAATTACTGAACCCCTAGATCCAGCAACATTGCCATAGCGAACTACAGCAAACCTAGTCTTTAAACCTCCTGCAATATTATTTGCTGCAATAAATAATTTATCAGATGCTAGTTTGGTAGCTCCATATAAATTTACTGGATTCGCAGCTTTGTCTGTTGAAAGAGCAATTACTTTGTCTATATTATTTGCGATAGATGCATCTATAACGTTTTGTGCTCCGTTTATATTAGTTTTGATACACTCCATTGGGTTATTTTCAGCAACAGGAACATGTTTTAGTGCAGCAGCATGAATCACATAATCAACCCCGCGCATAGCCATGTTAAGCCTTTGTAAATCTCTTACGTCTCCAATGAAAAATCTCATTATATCGTTAGTATAATTCTTTTGCATTTCAGTTTGTTTTAATTCATCTCTTGAATAAATTATTATTTTTTTCGCATTATAATTTGCAAGAATTGTTTTGGTAAACATCTGACCAAACGATCCTGTACCACCAGTAATTAAAATTGTTTTGTTATCAAACATATGAAATTTTTGTTAAAAGTAGAATATTCATAGTTGATACATTAATAACATTCAACAAATTATTTTGAATTTTTTAGGTAATATTTGGCAGTAATTAAGTCTAAAGGCTCATCAATATTTACCGATCTTGATTTAGGCATTTTATATGCGATACATCTTTTCCCTACTAATGATTTTTCCTTTTTAAGCACTTTTGATTTAATTGCATAGATTGCTCCATTTCTTATATATACAGGTGGCAAATCTTGTCTTGGCCTCATATCTTCAGATTTATTATTCACAAGATTAATTAATCTATTTACTCCAATAATTCGTTTCATTCTCAAGGGGTGATATGCGCCAACATCAACAACACTTACTATAGAATCTGAATTGGAATAAATTAATTTCTTTAACGAATTATCAATATCATTTCTTTTTCTAAGAGGAGCTGTGGGTTGCAACATTACTATATAGTCATAAATTTTTTTTTCTTTTTTTTGCATATAGTTTAATGCGTGAAGAATAACTGGGAATGATGGAGATTTATCTAAAGATAATTTTTTTGGACGAACAATAGTTGATATTATTCCTAATCTCTCACTTGTTTTTAAAATTTCTCTATCATCAGAACTTACTATCAGGTCGGTAATAAGTTTTGACTTAAGGGACTCTATAATAGTGTATTCTATTAAAGGTTTGCCATTAAGATTAGATAGATTCTTTTTTTTTATTCCCTTTGAACCACCACGAGCTGGAATAATACCAAGTATATTTAATTTTCTTTTCATAAATATTTTTTCATATTAACTAAATTTTTCATTTTTTTTCTTTTTCCATAAAGAAAACATTTTAAATTATTTTCGAACAATGAAACTTGTTTATCCCAGTAATTGCTTGAAAGCCCAGCTATATGAGGCGTGATCAATGTATTATCAAGTTTAAGTAATTGTGAGTTTGCTTTTAAAGGTTCATTTTTAAAGACATCTAAACCAGCACCAGCAATTTTTTTTCTTTTTAATGCATTGTACAGAGCTGCCTCATCCACTGTCTCTCCACGTCCAACATTTATGAAAAATGAATTTGGTTTCATTACATTAAACAAATTTTTATCAAATAAATTTTCAGTATTTTTTTTGTATGGCAGTAAATTAACTATATAGTCAGCTTTCTTAAGGCATTGCTTTAAATATTTGATTGGTTTAATAATTAAATTACTTTTTTTCTTTATTTGTCCTTTTTGATTGATGCCAATAACCCTCATGCCCAATGCTTGACAAACCTGAGATACTTTACGTCCCACATTTCCGTAACCCACGATTAGACAGGTTTGGTTTTCAAGATCTACAATATTTTCATAATAATTATCAAAATTAAGCCTTGATAATTTATTTATTGATCGAAGTTTTTCACAAATATAATAGCCACGTGAATAATTTGTAATAAATTGTATTATACTAGTGACAATTGCACTATCCATTATCTTACTACTATTTGACACCAATATTTTTCTTTTAGAAATGAGTTCAGTTCTTGCTCTGTCAACACCAACTGAACCAAAGTGTATCCATTTTAATTCTTTACATTGATCAATAATATCTAGTGTTATTCTATTTCCCCAGTAAATATCAATTGAGTCATTTATTTGTGGATTCTTTTTTGTATTTATAAATTGAAATGTAATATTAGGGTATGTTTTTTTTAATCTTGAAATTTCTTTACTTGGTACCGTATAAAGCTTTAACCCTATATCAAGGTCTATTCCAATAAGTAATTTATTATTTTTCATTTTTATTTTTGTTTAAAGGTAAAAAATATCCACTATTTGGAATGTATGAAAATTTATTTTTTAAATCATCGTCAAATAGAATACCATATCCTGGTGCGTCTGTAAGTGAGATTGTACCTTTATCAATTATTACTCCTTCATTATTAAGATATTTATTAAGTTCTAAATCTACAGATGGTATTTCAATCAGGGAAATATTTTCATTTGCTAGAGCCATATGCGTATTAGCAAATAAGGCTAAATTAGAACCCCATACATGTGTGACTGATTGTATATTTTTAGCTTTAGCTTTTTTAGATAAATCGTAGCATAAATGATAACTGCCTGTATGTGTTGCATCTACTTGGATATACTTCAAGGCTTTCAGGTTTATTAATGTCTCAATTTCTGTTATACCACTGTAGGCCTCACCAGCAGCTAACGGAACATTTACAGATTTACTGAGTCTGCTTAATCCCATTATATTATCAGGAAATAAAGGTTCCTCTATCCATCTAATATTATAGTCCTCTAATTCATCTATCTTTTCTCTCGCTTCTTTTTCATTCCAAGCTGGTCTAATGGTTCCCATGATGGCGTCAATCATTAAATTATTATTGTTAAATATTTCAAATGCTGCCTGTATTCGCTTAATATCATTTTTCCATAATTGGTGGCCAATCCTCATTTTGTATAGAAAAAATTTTTCACTACGTGCTAATTGATCGACTTCTTTTTTTATTTCATCTGCATTAAATATTACTGATCCACCACTGTAATAGACCTCTTTTTTCTGAAAGTTGGTTTCAAATAATTTGTATACAGGTAAATTAAGTACCTTACCTCTCACGTCCCATATCGCAGTATCAATTGCACCAGAAATACTTTGTAAAAGACCATTTCTGCCAATAAATGGTATTTCAGACACACATGAAGATAAGCTTAGATCTTTAACATTTCTTCCAATAAAATATTTTTCAAGAGATTTACAAACTTCATTCATTATTTCGGGAATATAGATTGCAGCGTAAGCTTCTCCATATCCAATTACTCCTTTGTCAGTAATAACTTCTACAAAGCCTACTGTTTTTACTCCTAAGGGCTGACCAAATGAATTATTATCTCCATACTTCGAGGAAAGGCAGAAAGCACTAATACTTATAATCTTATCAGGAATCGTATTTATGCCCTCAATTGTTTTCATATTTATCGTTCGCGCTCCGAAAATTTTGTTTCTTTAAGAGAGATAATACTTACTTTACCACCTGCAAAAGTTTTTTTTCTGATAAAACTTGAAGAGACAAGTGTGCCTAAACCGTATAGTGCTCTATAGGTTGGTGATCTTTCATCTCTCGGCTTCAATGAATGTGTAGTTTGGGAAAAAATATTATTTTCATTTTTATACCAAATATGATCATAAGTTTCTAAGCTTGCAAATACAGTATCATTTCCGTTTAATAATGCATCACAGATAAGGTCATCAAAAAAGTTATGTGGTCTACACTTATATTCATGGTTAACATATATTAATGATTGAGGAAATTCCTCTTTAGCTTCTATTTCTATGAGCGCTAGACTTATTAATTCTTCTATGCTTAAGATATTAGAATTATTAATTTTTTTCCTGTCAATAAATTCGATATTTATACTATGTTTTTCAAAATTTATTTTACTTTCCGCGAGAATAAATACTTTATTAATATATTTTGACTTAGCTAAATCTGAAATTGCGTTATCTAAAAGCCTTTTTTTTGAGGAAGTCAATTGCGAGGAATTATTAACAGGTATAATTGCGGGAATATTTGCTTTACCAGGGAGCAATGAACTCGGTAAGCTATCTTTATTAGTTGTTTTATCAACTTGATCAATTACAGAAATTACACCTTCCGCTCTTTTAAGATCATTCCCTTGATGAAGACCGTGGTGATGATAAACAGAAGCATCGGGCAAATAGACTAAGTTGTATCCTCTTTTTATTACTTCCTTCCCCCACACTCTATCTTCAACATTTGAAACATTTTCATCAAATGGTATTTTATTCCATATATCTCTTCTTATAAGACTATTTGCATTGTGAAAAAAATAATCTTTTTCTTGTATCTTTTTATCAAGTCCAAAAACATATAACAGGTCTCTTTTATCTATTGGATTTGTATATCGAAGAGGTAATTGTCTTCCATATACACCTGCATAGTTATGGTTTTCCTCCATACACCTAACAAATGTAGAAAGCCAATTCGTTTCCTTAGGAATGCAGTGCGCTGAAATAAAACATAGGTATTTACCACCAGACTCTTTCACACCTAAATTTAAAGCTTTCCCTGGAACAAAGTCACTTATTGTTGTGTATTGCTTTATAGGAAATCTATTGCAAATTTGCAGGGTATGATCATCACTTTGGTTATCAACAATTATTACTTCAAAGTTTTTATAATCTTGAGCAAACACCATCTCAAGACAATGAGAGATCCATTTTTCTTCATTTTTTGTTCGAACAATAATTGAGACTAAGTCACTTTTATTTATAGTCATCCTTGCCCCATCTACCCCGATAATTATTAATAATATCCTTTTCGCTATCTTGAGCATCATTTCCCAAAGATTTAAGCATTAATTTAGTTCTGCTTATATTTTCAGTCATTTCTAAGAATTGCTTCGGATTTAATGCAAATTTATTATCTCTTCCTGGTAGAGAATTATCTATAGTAAAATGTTTTTCAATTACGCTTGCACCGATAGTTTGGGCAATAGCGGGTGTTAAAGTACTTTTTGTATGATCACTAAAGCCAATATTATTATGTAAACTTTTTAACCATTCCAATCTAGGTAAATTAATATTCTTCTCTTCACAAGGGTACGAGGATACACAGTGCATTAAAACATAATTTGCTGTTCCTTCTTTCAAAATACTAACAACTTTTAAGATTTCATTTTCATAAGATGCACCAGTTGAAATATACACATCATCAAAATTTTTTGATGCATATTGTATAAGTTTATAGTTGGCAATTTCATGAGATGGTATTTTTATACTCTTAAACTTCAAATTATTTAAGGTATTTGCAGCTTTTAGTGTGAAAACACTAAACAAAGAAGCTATATTTATTTTTTCACAATGAGCATTTAAGTCCTTTATTTTTTTTTCATCGAGAACAGCTTTTTCATATATTTCTCTTCTGCCGTCACTATCCCAGGGTCCTGATGAAAGATCTTTAGGATCCCAAAACTGAAACTTTGCAACATCAGCTCCTGATGATTTTGCCTCGTTGATCATCTTAAAAGCTAATTGCATATCACCTAAAAAATTCCATCCAATTTCAGCAATAATTTTCATTTGAAATATTTTCCTAAATATTTAGTAAGTAAGTTAATATTTAATTTAAATAGAGATTTATAACAATAATAAAAAGATTAAAAAGTCTAGTTAAGTTAAAAGCTTTGTAAAATTTTGTTTTATTTTTGATAAAAGACTACCTAAACCACGGTGTCCAATTGTCTTCATAAAATTAATCTGAAGTGTTTCCCGAGTTACATTTTTTTCTAACCCACTTATTGGCTCTACTGAGTGCCATGAATGATCAGTTCTAAAAAAAGCAACAAATCTATTTTCATAAGGTTCTACATTCTTAAATAATTTAAAATTTTCATGATTAATAAATTGATGATCCCTTAACTCATTATTTTTTAGATTCTTTTTTAGAGAAGACTTTAAATTACCAGAATCCCAGAATTGTGTTCCACCGATATTCCTATTTTTATTATCGCTGAAACCTAAATAAAAAAGAAAAGACATCACCTTATGATTATTATCAGTGTGTAAACCAATACCTGAATTATTTGGATACCGGGCAATTTTAAAATTAAGGTAGTAATTTTTATAAAAGATATTATCAAAGATTGTTCTTTTGTAAGTTGGCTTTCTTAGCTTGGGTATTCTATAATAGAATGATTTATTTACTACTTTAAATTTTCTAAAATGACTCCAAATGAAATTTATAAACTCTTCAGAATCAAAATATGCAAGTAATAATTTAAAATACTCTGTGTCGTTAAATATACTCTCAATTTCTTCTTTTGATTTTTGATCATGTCCCCCTCCAAGAATATTTATATTGTCGTACTTATCTAGTTTCTCGTTATCTAATGTTAGTTTTTCTTGGCGGAACGATTGATTTTCTTGAATATTCATTTTATTTAAATACTCTTTTTTGATATTGCAAAATATTTCAGGTTGAAGAAGATTATCAATGATCATAATTGGAAAAGGTTTTTCATAAAAAAATACACTTTTGTCTTTATTTATGATTTTATCAAAATTACCAGTCATACAGAAAAGTCTAAAAATTTAAATAGGTTTCAAAATATATATACATACATTATTTAGTAATCAAATATTTTATATAAATAAACTATAAATCTAACTAATATCTGAAAATATTTATAAAGAGAGCCTATTGAAAACAAAGTTTGGAATCATCTTAATAATAAACATAATATACTTCCAATAAAAAGGTACAAATACTTCTTGCTGATTTGAGTTAATTGATCTGACGATTTTTTTTGCGGCATAAGATGGTTCAATTTTTAAAAAATCATTTCCAGAATTTTTGCTTAGATTAGTATTAACTGGACCCAATTTTATATTTAATAATTTTATTTTTTCTTTAAATAAAATATTTTGCAATCCCTGTAAATATATGTTCATAAATGCCTTTGAAGCTCCGTATACATAATTAGAACCTCGACCTCTTTCACCAGCTACAGAACTAAGAAAAACAATCTTCTTAATTTCAATTTTTTTTGTATTTTTTACTAATAGGTTAATAATTAATACTGAGCTTTTTACATTAATATCTATAAGATTAAAATCTTTCTGATATTCGTGATCTAAAATTAAAAATTTTGGCATTACTGCATGCGATATAATAATAATATCGATAGTTTTTATAGAAGAGATGATATTCTTTACCTTGTTTTCTAAATCTTGATAATCTTCAGCATCAAATTTAATTAACTCAATATTAACACCTTTAGACTTAATAATTAATTCATTCTTTAATGATGATAGTTTATTTTCACTTCTACCAAATAAGAATAGGTTATTATCACTGCGTCCATAAATTTTAGTTATCTCAGAAGCTATTCCAGATGTTGCTCCAAATATTAAAATATTTTTCATCTATATTCCTAGCCTCATTGATTGCACAGAATTAAATACTTTTTCTGCTCCTATTTCCTTTCTTATATTAGTAAATTTTTCCCAATTTTCATATGTAGACTTAAACATTTCCTCAGTCATTAAAGAATCTTTTGTAAGGTATATTTTGCCATTATAGTTTTTAACTACTGCATCTAAGCTTCTAATTAGATCCAATATGGATTTATCATTTTTAAAATCTAGAGCTAATGTCCAACCTTTTATTGGAAAAGATAATAAATTTTTATTTTTATCTCCGAATAATTTGAGAACAGACAAGTATGGTTTGATGGTTGAAAATTCTATTAGTTTCATAATTTCCTTTAAACCAGATATGCCATTCTCTATTGGTATTACAAACTGATATTGAATAAAGCCTTTTCTTCCATATAAATTATTCCAGTTATTTATTGCATCCAAAGGAAAAAAATACTTATCAATATGCTTTGTTATTGTATTGCTTTTCTTTGATAAGCTTACTTTTAAATGATTAAATAACTTGATATTTAGGTTGTTTAAGAAATTTACGTAATTCCATGAAGGTATATTGATCTTGGATCTACTGATCTTATCAAATCCTTGATCTTCCTCATATCTACCCAAATAAAGAATATTATTAATTTTTTCTCTTTTTAGGGAAAAAAAATCTAACCATGCTACTGAATATAAATAATCATTATACTTCTCAAAATTAATTAATAACTCATCTAGATTATCAAAAAATAATGATTTCTCCTGAATATAAGAGCTTGGGATTTTTATCAGTTGTATATCTACCTCTATAATAATGCCAATCAACCCCATTCCACCACAGATTGCATAAAATAATTCAGGATTTTCTTTTTTTGAACAATCTATAATTTCATTACTTGGCAACAAGATTTTAATTGAGCCTACAAAATTACTAATGCAACCATGTATATGGTGATTTTTTCCATGTACATCTGACGAAATTGCTCCACCAATACTTACAAACTTTGTTCCTGGAATGACCGGAAAAAACCAACCGTAATCAATTGTATGTGTGATTATTTCATTTATTGTTGTTCCTGACTGACATCTCAGAGTTCCATTCTTATGATTAAAAGAAATAATTTTGTTCATATTAGAAAGATTGATTGTATTTTGTGCTATGGAGCTATCGCCATAACTTCTAGCTGATGCTCTTATAATTCCATTAAAGTCTTCGTTACGCAATATACGTGACAGTTCCTTGACTGTACTCACAAATTGTTGGTTACTGTCTAATTTTGGATAATTTCCCCAACCTGATATTAACATATAATATTTTTATTTAAATTTTAATTAGTTAAATATACATTTATTTAGGTTAATTGTAGAGAAAATTTATTTGGTATGATTGCAAGTTCGAGAAAAATAAAAATATTAAGATTCCTATTAAGTTTTTTAAAAAAAATTCTTTTTTTAGGTGCGCGAATAATATTCAGAATTAATAAAAATGATCCATTTGAAGTTTTTATTTCTGAAGCATTTTATGCACCTTGGAAGGAAGATATTGAGTTTCAAAAATATTACAGAAAGTATGCAAATCTTACAATGTTAGATCAGGTAAGGTTATATACTTTCTGGGAGGCAATTGAAAACATTGAATCCATAGACGGCGACGTAATAGAAGTTGGCTCTTGGAAGGGCGGTGTATCTTTTCTAATGGCTGAAAAGATAAGATCTATGAAACAAAATAAAACTGTTTTTGCTTATGATACCTTTCATGGGGTAGTTAAATCTGGAATTCATGACCCATATTATAAAGATAATGAACATGATGAAGCGAGTCTTGATGAGTTTAATGCTAATATAGAGAAGTTTAAAACTATTAATATCGAAGTCTTCTCTGGTATTTATCCTGACTCATTCACTAATAATATTAGTGACAATATTAAATACTCTTTAGCGCACATTGATGTCGATACCTTTCAATCAGCTTACGATAGTTTCAAATATATATGGCATAGACTATCTAAGAATGGCATTGTAATTTTTGATGATTATGGCTTTCACCAAACAAACGGGATTAGAATTTGTATTTCACAAATTAGGAAAGAATTCAATTGTTCATTTTTTTACTTGCAGTGTGGACAGGCGGTTATTATTAAAAAATGATAATAGATTTTATTTT
>CESM01157335.1_pt1 | contig 10133 bp, 6 predicted proteins | sample 361421 | NCBI WGS metagenome assembly CESM01 (sample SAMEA2622219, study PRJEB7988) | marine metagenome | isolation source: saline water (ENVO:00002010), including | reverse complement strand
GGGTCTGGATGGAGACAAGGGTCTGGATGGAGACCAAGGAATAATAGGACCCCAAGGGCTTCAGGGAATTCAAGGGCCTCAAGGTACCTCTTCTAGTTCTACTGTAACTGTTACAGGTACCAATACATCTCAGAATTTTGGAATAGTTTTGCATGATGGAAACAATGGTTTATTAGATAGAACAAACGTATGGAACGGTAATTACACCGATTTTAGTTATAATCCACATACAGGACTTCTACGCGTAGGAGACAATTTCCCCGTTTTTTCTGGGCCATCTACTATAAATAGTATTAAAATAGGGTTCATGTACGGGAGTTGGTCGGGTATTTCTCATTCTTCAATGGGGGGTCAGTCAGCTTATGCATTTGCTCAGGCTAATAGCGGAGAAACTAGAGTGAACGCAGATAACGATCAGATGATAAAGTTTTTTATAGGGGGTACCAATGAGCGAATGGTTATAAACCCAAACGGAACTATAACCATGGGAGCGGCTGGTAACAATGCAGATGTTGATATTACAGGTTCTCTTGATATTACAGGTCCTCTTAAATTTGGTAATAACGGTACTCAAAATTTATTACCAACTGGTCGAGGATCAGCTGGACAATTTTTACAGACAGATGGTCAAGGAGTCGTGAGTTGGGCTAACGGTGGAACGACGGCAATGGCACCATTTGGATATATTAACGCAGGTAATCCTAACCATTCTGGATCTGGATTATCTCAAGTAAATTTTACACAAGCAAATTGGGCCTCACTTATTGAGCTCTATACTAATTTAAACCAGCTCTGGATGAGCACAACAGTAGCTATTAATGGTACTCTTATAGCGCTAGAGGGGAATTCTTCAAGTGGATATAAATCAAAACCACTTACGTCTGGTCAAGGGAGTAGTGGTCAAGTTTTAACATCGGCAGGACAAGGCCAGCTTCCTACATGGCAGTCGATAGCTGGTTTTACCAGTGGGCATGACGCACTCTTAGATGCTTTAGGTTTGGGTCCAAACACACTTCCTTTTAGCAACGCTCCTATTCTTCATAGGGGTGGGGGCGCAACGAGTTGGTCTACAGTTGCATCTTTTCAAGACCACACCGGGAGCAGTGGGATGACTCCTTCTGGTAGGTCATCATCTTTGTGGGTTCATAGTTATCTGGATGTTGGTAGCTTTTTTCCGCAAGCCGGTATGGGACCCTATTCTTATTCCGGTGAAACTTTTTCTGTCGGTGGCACTTCAAAATTTTATGGAAACATCTTTACAGATACTTCTCAAGCCGTAAATTTAACAGTTAGTGGGACAATTACTTCCTCGGCCATGATTACTGGTGCTAGTCTAACAACAACCGGCGGAGACATTAATTCTTTTACTACCATAAACATAAAGCCTAACGCCAATGCTGCCCCCGCCGCAACTTTTCATACAAATAATAGGGTATCCATAAACCATAGTAATCCCATAACTACTCTTGATGTAAACGGTTCTATTTATAATAACGGCAATCACATTATCGGAGGCTACGTAGGTGTAGGAACTTTCGCCGGGAATGGAACTACACATAGAGTAAATGTTAACGGAGGGGTTGCTGCCAATTCTTTTAATAACACAAGTGACGATAGAACTAAGCACAATGAAGAGAATATAACTAATGCATTAAATCTTGTTAGACAACTCAAACCCCAAAAGTATCAAAAAACCCTAGAAATAAAAACTGCCGATTTCACAGGAGAACTAGAGGAAGGAACTTTTAAAACAGAAGCGGGTTTTATTGCCCAGGAAGTAATGGTTATACCTGAACTTTCTTTTTGCGTAAATGGAGGAGGAACCGTAGAGGTAGAAGAACCAGATCCAAACACGCCAGGGGAGACTGTAAAAAACATGAAAGAACAGATGTATAATCTTAATTATAATAATATTTTTACCTATAATGTAGCGGCAACACAAGAATTAGATATACAATTACAAGAAGAAAAAGCTAAAACATTAACACTTGAAAATAAGGTATCTCTATTAGAATCCCAACTGGAATCTATAATGTCCAGATTAAGCGCACTCGAGGGATAATCATTTAATTACAGAAAAATACTAAATTTAAATAATTTCGGTAAAACTACATAAAACTAAATCATAATATTATTATAATGACCGATAAAGGCTATTATGCAGTTTTTCCTAAAATACAGATTATATCTCAAAGTGATGACAAAACAAAAACTTACGTGGACAATCTTAAATTAATGGCAGCCCATACTTTATACGACAGATATGGGCAAAAAATAAAACTTACGGATAAACTTTCAAAGGAATTGAATGTACCTCCTCCTCCAGTTGGTTGGGCTGCATCTGAAAAATATGACGGAATTAGGTGTTTTTGGGATGGAGAAAAGTTTATATCTCGAGGATCGGGTTTGGGAAAACCAAAAGTTTTTACATATGTTCCAGATTTTTTTGGAATGGCTTTTCCACCGGGTGTTGCTTTAGACGGTGAACTATGGATAGGACGTGGAGAATTTCAAAAAACAAGTAGGTTATCAACACTCAAACCTGGTAAAACATACACAATCGAACAAATTGATGACATGTGGAAAACTGTTAAATTCAAGGTATTTGATATTCCATCCGAAGAAATGCCATTCGAAGATCGTATGCAAAAACTGGGAGAAGTTATAAAGATTTGTGAGATGTCCTGGAGAAATGAATATCCTGATATAAACCTTTACCCTATTGAAATAACAGAACACACAAAAATTGAATCCGAAGACCACTTAAACAAAATTTACAATGAATTAACTTCAGACGGCGCAGAAGGTGTAATGATTAGAGCTCCGGGTTCTCCATATGAAACTAAAAGGAGTAAATATCTTCTAAAGTATAAGAAACAACAAGACGCAGAATGTATTGTATTAGAATACATTATGGGTGATGGTAGACTTAAGGGACTTCTTGGTTCTATAAAGGGAGAAATTATAATAAACGAAAAAAGAACAGGTATATTCACTAATATAGGAACTGGATTTTCCGATTTACAGAGACAAAACTATCTAAAAGAAGATTCACCGGAATACATCCCAATAGGTTCTGTCGTTTCTTTTAGTTATATGGAGATGACTAATGATGGAGTTCCAAGGCACCCGGTTTACAGGGGTATTCGAGATGACATACATGTTTAATACATATCTAATACATTTTCATTCCATTTCATTTTAATTTTTAATATAACAGTATAATATATGATATTTGATAACGAAGATTGTTACAATTACATTACTATAAATGAAACTGATAACCCTATTATAACATCCTCGGATATTACAGTTATACTTATGATGGAAGGTTCTGATAGATTTAAACATGACCCTTTTATTTTGTCATTAAGTAAAAAAACTGTAATCCAATACAATAAGGGTTATAAAAACTGCGTTAAAGACGAAGAAGTAACTGCCACCACATCTGATTTAGTACACTCTTATTATACAGCGTTTTATTATGCAAGGGAATATAATAATGTAATAATTTTAGAAGAAGATGCTGAAATGTATAGTAAAAATTTAAAAGATTTTAATAATGTTAATAACTTTATAAATAAAGAAGATTTTAATGTATTTACTTTCGGGTCATCTGGTACATTTAGAACTTATAAACCAAATAGTTATAAAAACAATATCTACACTTTAACTGGTTACACATTTTCCCAGGCTCAAATATTTTCAAAAAAAGCAAGACAAAATCTTTATAAACTAATTGGAGATAACAAATATCAAGGGGATATAGATGTTAACTATATTGCAAAATTAGATAAATTATATAGTTATAAAGATCCTCTTATAGTTCAATTATTCCCAGAAACAGATAATAAAGCTAATTGGGGTAAAAATAGTGGTAGTTTTGGTAGCGTTATAGGTTCTATGAGTACAAAACCTATGAAAGCTTTAATAGTAATTACAGAACTTGATAAGGATACAACTGGTTGGAAATACATATACCGGTATAATCGTTGTAAATTATATATAGATTATTTATTCATTATTATTGGAATATACTTAATAATAAAGGGAATTACATGGGCTAGACAAAAATATCCCACTATGAAAATGAAAATGAAAAAAATACCTAAATTAAGATTAAGAAATTACAGAAAATAATCTATATTAAAATAAAAAATATAATAATAATAAGACACATGGAGTTATTACAAGGGGAAGGATCAGTAGGTATAAAGAATATTTATAAACAAAGAGTTAAAGATGTTCTCCTGAGAAGTGAAAAGCTTAAGAATTCTTTTATAGGAGGTCTTCCCATTACTCTAGAACAGAAAGATATGTCTACTTTAAACACTAAAAATTCTAGAGGGGAAAGTAAATATACAGTTACTCAAAAGGTAGATGGAACTAGAATGTTGATGTATATTGCTAACGGAGATCTTCCCGGGGCTGGTAGTAATCCAAATAGACGTGTTTATTTCATCGATAGAAATAACGATATCTACATGGTTAGGAACTCTGTTGCAGCAGAATTACCAAGTATTAAATCTAGGGAAATGTTAATAGACGGAGAAGTAGTATTCTTTGATAAAAATAACATCCCTCATAAAGAACTGGATCCTCGAAGTGTAAAGGGTGTATCATTTATGGCATTTGACATACTATACGGACCTAATAAAATAGATATAGATAGTGATGGAGATAAAATTATAGGACAAGACTCTTCAATGGTTATACCAGAGGATGGTGTTCCTAGACTTAAAAGTGCTAGACCATGGACATATATTGATAGATATGACATATTGTATAAAATAATAATGCCAGGACCTTTCAATAATAACAATCCAATTCTTACAAGTGCTTTTCAAGACGTAAATTGGTTTAACATAGAGATTAAACCCATTTACTATCTAAATCGGTTAGAAAAAAACTATCCATTATATAATTCAAGTGGTAGTGGTTATCTTCAAAAATTACTAAAGAGTCACCGAGATGGATTTTATAATATGCTAAAACAAAAATTTAATAAACAGATAACCATGTTTATCGAAAACGATATTAAGTTAGATGGTTTAGTATTTACATCGGTTGATACTCTTTATACATCGGGAGCTTGGAATAAATCTTATACCCAACAGTTTAAATGGAAACCAAAAGAAGAACAAACTGTAGATATGAAAATAAATTTAGTAAGAGACGGGCTTGCAGAACTTCTTTATCTGTCAGGTAGAAATAACGAAATGAGTGTATTTCAAGTTAATTATAAACCTGTCTTAATTAACGTACCTTTTAATGTACAAAATGGTTCTATAGTAGAGTTCTCTTTGGGTAAAACACCTAAATTTATATTTAAGGAAGTGAGGAATGATAAGACAACTCCAAATTCACTAAGAACGATTTTGAATGTAATTAAAGCTTTTGATAATCCAGTGGATATAAACGATCTTTATTATTTTATTAACCTTGGTAAAAGTTCGTCCGATGATGACATTAGACAAGTATTGAAATATTCCACAAGAACAAGTCTTTTAAAATGCATATCAACCGCTAGTAAATTAGAAATGTTAGAACCGGTTGATAAAGATAGAATACAGAAACAGATTAATGAAATTGGTCAGGTGGAAAATCTAGAAATCGAATTGAGACTTGGTAATATAATCGGCGAATTTCAAAGTTTTAGACCAGATATAGATGAAAATACATTTAATAGTGTTTTACAAAATATAAACAGTTATGATGATATGACTAAAACAATAGAAGATTATGTAGATGTATATAGAGATGATTTACCCGGTATCAGAACTAGATACATATACTCACGCGATTTCAAAAAATTTATACTACTAGAATCAATCTTGAAAAAAAGAGACTTGAATATAGATTTAAAAATGTCTAAAGTATGGGAAAGGGATATAAGATTATCTAAATCTTTTGAAATAAGAGTTAAAGATTATAATACAGATGGAAAATCATATCTAAAACAAAGAATTTCTTATATCGATCCTAATGAAGCATTTAGAATTGATTTCACTACAATATCAGATGGTGATTTTATTGATAGAAATTTTATAATAAACAAATCATCTAAAAAAACCAGACAGATAGAAATTGAAATACTAAAAAATAATGTAGATATAAATGAGTTATTTATATTTATAACCGGTTTAATCAGTTTTAACTAAAGTGTTTCCATCATACTCTAAAATGCCTTCAGAATATTCCCAGTCTAGGCTTGAATTAAAATAATCAGATTTAATTGGATTAAATTTAATAAGTAATATGTTTACTATTTCATCATATTTTTTCATATTTCTTGTATTATTTACCTTATTTACTATATTAATAACCCTATTAGGGACAACAAACCCCCTCGAATCTCTGTTGATAGATATATTATAGTAATCTCCTTTTTTTAAATTTGATGGTATATCTCTAATTTTAAATGCATAATTACTTAGGAAGTCTAAACCCATATTTTTAGGTAATATCTTGGATTCATAACCAAATTCTATTATAGTTTTATCTTTATTAAGAATTTGCAATGGGATAATATCTTCATAATTATCAGTGTCTTCATACACTAATGTTTTTTCATTAGACATAAAAACCATTTTATCATCTGGTTTTGTCTGTATTATTCTATAAGAACCTAGTATAATATTATTAATAGAATCCGGTATTTGTAATAATTCATCTGTTATAGAATACAGAACCGATGACATTATTCGATAAATCAACATATATCTCTCATCAAACGTGGTGTTTATTCTTTCTTTATAATAAAGAACGTCTATTATTTCATATTTACGTAATTGTTCTTCTTCGCTATAACTTAAATATCCGTCCAATATAATAACGTCGTTAAAATCGTTTGATATATTAGAATCTAATGAAAGTAAGTTATCATTTATATAAAAATTGTTACCAGGTGATAATACAAGATAAAATTTAACGGCACCTGAGCTAATTTTTCTTACATTAAATACTTCATCTTTTGTTAACAGAGGTATAGTATAATAAGTAAATGGTAAAGAAGTTTTCCTTTGGGTTAAAGATAAAAATAAGTCTCTATTTTCCTTGTTGGGTTTTTCATTCATAACAGAAATAGTATTTTTAATGATTTTCCCTTCTTTAGATATTATAGTATTTGTATTTTTTAAATGCTGAATTATACATTCTAATAAAGATTCTCTATCGAAAGAGTTTAGACCGGGGAATATACGAGAATCTTTTTCAAAATCTGTACCCTTTACAATCACGTTTTTACCATCTTCTGTTTTAACTGTATATTCATTATTTTTCTTTTTACCCCTTTTACCTACTATAACATTTTCGTATTTACCATTTATTTTGACTCTCGCTGGAGATCCCTGTGAATTACTATTAGGAATTATTATACCAGTACCTTCATCTAAGTTATTTTTTATGTTATATTTAGCCATTTCTATACGGTTAGATGGGAACCCTGTTTTAAGATAATTTTTCATCATTTGCACAGAATCTTTTGTTTTTGTATCACAACATGGATACCATAAACCATCTTTATCTTGTACCCCACCGGGTTTTAAATATTGATAATTTGGATCCGGACAAGATCCGGTCCAAGAATAAGGGTCTGGTCTCATACCCTCGCGGTATTCTCGCCCATCTGCTGTATATCTAGTTCTTGTAAGTCTACATATTTCACCACTCGGGGCTTTTCCAGATATTGTATTATAGTTGGGTGATGTATTTTCAGTTCCTGATAAACTTTTCATAACTAATATATCGGCATTGTTATCAAATAAACGATTTAAAACAATTTCTATTTCATCGAACAAATCAACTGTTATATCACTTGTTCCGGTTCCGCATAAACCAGTGTTTATTTGCTTAGAACTACATTTTGAAATGTTTAACATTACTGAACCAAATTTATTAATAACAGCTGTTAGTTTAAGACCGTCTTTTGGGACTATAGTTAATTTTATATATTCCTTAGATCTTACTTCATTTCTTGATATTCTAGGTAAAAAATATTCCCATTCTATTATTTTAAGACCGTCGAATAATATTATAGGAGATCCATCTTTTGCTCTCGTTATTGTGGTGTTTCTAGGATTTTTTATTAATTTACCTCTATTATCATATGGACTAATATAATCATCTAACTCCTTAAAATTGATCTGATTAATACCTTTTATAATTTTATTGATAAAAAATTGACCCGCAGCCGAATGAATGTAACTATATTCTGGTATTTGTTTATATACGGTAGAACCTGTTATATCCTGAAGGTTGGATTCATTAATAGAGCCGGATAAATTTATTCTTTTAATTAATTCATCTATTAGTTGTTTCTGTTTAACTGGGTCAATATTAATATTTATCAAATTAATAAGTCCATATTTGGTTACACGTATAGATGTTTTATGCCCATCTATCTCATGAAAAATTATTAAACTGTTTAATAATTGACTTGTAGTCGTTTTTGATGCTAGCTTCATTGGGCCTCTTTTTTTATTTATACCATAATAGGCTATCTTTGTGGTTAAATTTTTATACCTCGTAATATCTATAGTCCCGTCTTTGATTGTGATTTCATCATCTACATTTAATATTTCTTCTAAGAGTTCTTTAGTTACTTCTTTATTTATAAAAGCATTCTTAATTGGTAAATAATCTCCGTTATACGATGGATTTTTCAGTATGTACCTTTCAAACCCTCCTAACGTTAAATATAAACTTTCATCTTGTGGACTTTCACAGTCCATTTTATGAGAAGAGTTTCCAACTCTTTCACAATAAGAACAGTACAAGCCATTTTCTATAGGACCTATAGCCGGTCTGTTATAATTATCTGTTACAGTATTACTTCCGTAAACTATTTTTTTATACAAACTTAATCTATAAAACCCATTTTCATCGTCGTCCAATTTAAATTTTTCTTTTAGCGTATCAAGATCTATTATTTCACTTGTCGCATCAAGTTTATTTATAAACATGTTTACACCATTTATCTTAACATTGGAGCTCATGTAAATTTAATATTAATAAATATTTTAAATTAATCAATAATTTACTTAAAGTATAAATATTATTATATAGTAGCAATGTCTAGCCCAAATGATAAATTTCTTTATCTCTTCGAAGAATTTTTAAACAAAATACTTTTAGTCTGTCCTAATGATAGACTTAATAATTATAGGAAAGGATTTTTAGCTCTTAAAATTGCATCCCCGACTACACCTGTTAACTTATTTATGGCAGGTTGTTTGGACTATAAAGTCCATATTAAAAATAGGGATGAAAATTTTTTTATTAATAGCGAACAGATTAAAAAATCTGTAACTAATTTTACAGATGATTTTGGAATAAATAAACATTGGAATAATTTTTCAGATGCTACTAAAACAGCAGTATGGGATTACGTTCAATCCCTTTTTGTTTTAGGAGAAGTTATAATAAATAGTAAACCAAAGGATTTTGAGAAGTTTAGTAATTTATATTCGAGTGATTATAAAAAAGAAATTTCTAATCTACATGGGGAAAATTTTTCAGTAGAGTTTATTTCTAAAATAAATTCTTAAGTATACATTAGATATGACATCATATTGGTTTACTGACATTTGTGCTTTATTTAATTCTTTTTCTATTAACCCATTTTCATCTGGAGATAAAAATTTTCAATACAATTCTTTAACAAGACTTATCATCCTAGTTACAATACTTGCAGCGTTAAAATTTCCTGAAAATAATACAATAATATTATCCGCCGGTGGGTTTTCAATATTATTGACCCTATGTATATATTTTTTAACGTTGAATTCGTCTAAATCCATTGAATCTAGAACCATAGGTAATGTTTCAACTGAATATAGTAATGATGAATATATTGGTGGTATCACAAACACAGGAAAGGATATGATAGACGATTATAATACAAATACAAAAAACTCCTTTTTAATAAATCACCCATCTTTAGATACAGAAGATCTAAAACATAAATTCATTTTACAAGGAGATAAAACACCAAAATACGTAGGTAATGAAATTATAGAAAAACCAGAACCCGATATATTTGCGCAACAGATTATGACAGGAACTGTTAAACAATTAAATTCTATGCAGCAAAAAAATATATCTCCAGTATAAATATTATTTTTAATTAAAAA
>CESM01004958.1_pt1 | contig 10137 bp, 7 predicted proteins | sample 361421 | NCBI WGS metagenome assembly CESM01 (sample SAMEA2622219, study PRJEB7988) | marine metagenome | isolation source: saline water (ENVO:00002010), including | reverse complement strand
GGTTCAAACCTATTACCTAGGTGGCACTCATACGATGTCGATTACCAATGCAGGTAAAAATGCTACTATCGTAGCGACAAGAGGCGAAATATACAGACTAGATGACCTCAATAATGATGGTACTGCAGATTTAAAAACAGAAATAATAACGCTAGAAACCGAAGGCAATTATCCACACAACGGACTCTGTGGCTTAGTACTGACTTCCGACAAATCCAAACTTTACTTCGGATTCGGTGAAAACCTCGGGAAGGACTATGAGATTGTTAGTCATCTTGATAAAAAAGAAATCACTCGCCTCAAGGGAGGTGGAGAAGGAGGAAATATATACAGCTATAATTTTTCTGACGGGTCCATGAAAAAAATAGCTACTGGCTTCTGGAATCCCTTTGGAATCTGTTTAACCAAAGAAGGAGAAATGTTTGCGGTCGATAATGACCCTGACCAAAGACCTGAGAACCGACTGCTAAAAATTATTCCCGGAGGAGATTACGGCTACCAATTCAAATACGGAAGACCTGGAACTGATCCTTTACAGGCATGGGACGGCGAATTACCAGGAACACTACCCATGATCTGCGGTACAGGTGAAGCTGCATGTTCAGTGATTCCATATGGAAATTATTTATGGGTATCAAGCTGGGCCTTAGGACAAATTGAACAGTATGAACTAAAGGAAGAAGGTTCTAACTACTCAGCCACAATGAAAACTATCGTCAAAGGTGATGCCAATTTTAGACCAGTCGATTTTGCTCATGCTAAAGATGGTTCGGTTTTTTTCACGGACTGGGTAAATGCAAGCTATCAATTGCATGGACAAGGCAAGGTATGGAAACTCACTCCGGTAAAAGGAAAGATGCCAGAAAAAATAAACCCTATCAGAACTGAAACCCTATCTCAAAAATTAAATATTGAATCACTTGAAAAAATTCAAGAGGAGAAATTTAAACTCGCTAACTTCTTTTGGCATTACCAGAACTCTGAAAAGAAAATTAATATTGATTGGAAATCTCTCTCGGAAAAATCCAAGGTAGCTTTACTTACATCGACTAGATGGCAAGAAGATCTAGATACTAATCTTATCTCAAAAGCGCTTAAAGATCCCTCTAAAAAAGTACAAATAGCAGTTATACGAATAATTGCTGATCGAGATATTAAAAAGTACAAAGAAGATCTAAAGTCTATACTTACAAAAATTGATGACGAGTCCCAGCTATCTAAGGTAACAGCTTCGGCTTTAAAAAAACTCTAAAATAAATCTAGTCATTCTCCGGCTCTAACCCTTTAAGAGTCGCAACTGTAGCGCCCCAACCACCACTTGTTTGATTTCCTAATGTATAGGAAATGACTTCATTCTGCATTTTATCAAGGAGCCTATGTACACCCTCCCTAAGCGTCCCTGTACCCTTTCCATGAACTATTCTTATTAAGAGGATATTCTTCTCTCTACACTCCCTAATATATTCTCTTAAAAGGGAGCTTACTTCATTAGGGCGAAAAGCATGCAAATCAATTTCAGAAGTAATTGGAAGACAAATGGGGTCACCTGATGAGTTTGAATTCGACAAAATAAATGAGTTCTAACACAAATTAAATTACTAAAAAACAGCTGTTTTTTAACTTATCACGAAAATGTTTACTTTTTTTGCTAAGATTTGGTGAAGTCAGGGAGTTATTATAGTAACTGCATGCGCAAGCATGTTACTTGCTGAGACCAGTCGTCCCCTTCCTTCAAGTGGGGTTATAATTAAAGGAAGAGGGACGACTCCTCTCGGGCGAAAGCCCTACTGAGGTAATTATATAAATTCTTATTGTTAAAGTTAAAACTTAACTCGTCTCATTTATAGATTTTAATATTTCACCTTCCTCAGGAAATCGACCAGTCTCCTTCTTTGAATAAATAAGCGCACCATTGGCAGTAACCTCAAATACACCCCCACTGCCTTCAACGATTTCAACGTTTACATCTTCCACCCCTTTTTTAAGTTCATCCGCCAAACTGACGGCTTGGGGTTTGTAATTTCACATTCCTCAGTAAAGAATCGATATATCCATGTTTTTTAAACTTATTATTGATTTTGAATATAAGTATTATAGGCCTATTACCAAGTCAAGTCACTTGAAGCACTAAGAGCTTTGACTCCTAGTTCTTAGCAAGCGAAATACTCAAGGTTTGGGGAGCCGTTGTTATTTTAAGGCTCGGAGCAGTGATGATTTGATCAGCGCCGATTCTTATCTTTCCTTTCGATTCCCCAAAATTCCAATTTATAAAATCACCCTCTTTAAATTCAAATTTCTGCAATCTTCTCAATGTCACATCCGTGGTAGCTTCCTTGGGAAGATTGAATTTTGTTTTAATATCATCAGCCGAATTTAAATATAACGATACAGTAAATGAATTTTTTTTATCGCTCATTAATTTCCATCTAAAGAATGCATTCACCTGACCCGATTTTTTATCTGATAAATTATTAGGCCAAGGCAAGTCATCGTTAGAAGTCGCATTTGTGAATACCGGGTAAGCTTCATTTTTTTTAACACTCAACCAATCAAATGAATTAATAAGATCATTAACTTGTAAAATTCTCTCATGATTATTGGCATGCCCGAATGATCCCCAGTAAAAATAAAGTGGATACTTTCTGTCATTCATTGCTTTAACAAATCGGTCATGACCAAATGACCAACCATCATTCTGACCAGAGTAATCCAATGTAATTGGAGGATCCGGTAAGTTGAGTTTCTTTGCCGCCGCATCGTCTGAAAAAGCCATCCTCTGATCTGCGTGTTCTATACCTGCAGGAACGTTCGCTTTGATCGCTGCAAAAATATTACCATGTCGCAATCCAATCCCAAGCGCACCACTACCTCCCATAGAGTTGCCTGATAAATAAACTCTATTCGAATCAATCTTATATTTTTCAATAACCCACTCAATCGTATCTATAACACGACGCTCAACAGGGCGAGTTTCTATACCTGAATTTTTTTTCTTTAGATTTGCATCTCTTGCATGCATTCCACCCCACCACCAATCTCCTTTATTTGCCCTACAATCTACATATAGAGCATAAAAGTTTGAAGGTGAGTGATAAATATCATGATTTCCAACTTGTTTTGTACACTTAACAGCAGAAAAGACATCATGACCCGCAGAGTGTAAAACAACGTAAAGTGGAGCCTTTTTTTTGATCTTTTCAGGGTGAATTACAATAAATGTGTCTGTTTGCGGTGCCTCGTATCCCCACGCTTTTTTTATTCCATGCTCAAAGACCTCCAGCTCTCTTCCACTATTTATGAGCCCTTCTTTCTTTTCAGGAACTAGAATAGGCTTCCAATTTTCATTCTCTGAATAAGCCAATGTTGCCATTGCCCAAATAGTTAATAAAAGTCGTATCATCCCCAATTTTAACACGAAACTATAGGCATTAACAAGCATGGTTAACATTTAGAATTATTTGTTTTCTGATTTTAAAAAAAATAGGTTATCCTTATATAATGGAAAATCTAGAGAACAAAAATTCTCCAAAAATGATCATGGGTTTTGTCCTTGGTCTATTAGCTGGAGTCCTTGGCGTTTTATTCGCGCAATACACTTTTAAGAGTAATGAACCTCAAAAAGTTTCGACTGTTGAAAAATCTACGAACGGAATCACTAATTCAAACCCCTCAACTAAGACTCCCCGACTGTCTGTTAATAATACAAGTCCTAGAAAAGACTCTTCGTCTATAAAATCTGATACAGATGAAAAAGAAGATGAGAAAGAAAAAGGAAACGAGATTTTGGAAACGCTCATGGCTCTAGGGGAAGAAAAACAAAAAGAAGGAGTCAGTGATGAAGTCGACAAAATGGCAGAAAGATTTAATCTTACAGCCAGCCAAAAAAGTAAGTTACAAGAACTTCTTGAAGCAAAGGCAAAAGCTCAATCAGAAGCCGGATTGAAGCTATTCACCGGAAAAGCTTCAATAGCCGAACTCATTGCATCAGACGAAGATAATTATTCGGAAATAGATAAGGCAATGCAGGAACTTCTCTCAGGAGATCAACTAGCAGAATATGAGACCTATGCCGAAGAACGCGAGATTGAGAGAATCGAAAAAAAGACTAATGAAGATCTTGGAGGATTAAGAGAAATAGCTGGAATCACTGAGGAGCAAATTGATCAGGCTCGTGACTTGTTTATTGAAATAAATGCCTCTGAAAAACCAGGTTATATGGATATGACAAATATCACTAGAAATCAATTCATGGGAGTCATTGATGATGCTCTAGACAAAAGAATTAGTGGCGTAGCCGAGTTCCTAAATGATGACCAAGTCATAAGTTACCGCAAACAACTAGATGGCTTCAGGAAAATGATCTCAGCATTCGTTCCTGATACCACCGAGTAGTCTTTGATCTCAATCGTCAAGGTTTTGTCTGGCGCAATCTAAGACTAGAAATGCAGCCTTTTGATCTTCACTTAAATTACCATCAAGTGGGACTTCGTTACCAGGGTCAGTAGAACTAACCTCCACGAATTTTCCATCGTTATATAACTTATATTTCTGATCTCTTACCCACCATTTCCCTTTACGTTCACTATATGCCCAAGATTTTTTAGAATCTTTTCCATCAAAAATGGTTAGAAAACTAATACCATCAATCTTTTTATTCACTTTCAATCCCGCAACCTCACTAAATGTTGCATGAAAATCAGCCATATCGATTAGAGCATCAGACTTCTTGCCCGAGCTGACCACAGAAGGCCAATTTATTATCATTGGAACCCGAGTTCCGGTGTCATCTAACTTTCCTTTTCCTCCTTGAATTCTTTGGCCATTCAAATTCGAAAAGATAGGCTCTCTAATAAGTTTTTTTCCTTTGGGATAAGAGATAAATCTTGAAGGCGTTCCATTGTCAGCAACAAAAACAAGTAGAGTATTCTCGCGTATTTTTTTCTTGTCTAAAAATTCCACTAGCAAACCTACTTGGCGATCCATCTCGGTAACCATTTCCTTATAATTTAAATACTTACCGCTTGGTGAAACCGGAACAGGATCTCCTAGATCATCAGTGACGTCATGACATAGTGCCATTGAGTAAAAAGCAAAGAAGGGTTTCTCTTCTTTGAGCGATCTAGACATAAAGGACTCAAGAAATTCACGATAAATATCAGGTCCGAATTTATTTTTCGTCCCGGATTTAACGGAACCGTTTTCATAGATCATGGGATCATGATACCTCGGACCTTCATGCCAACCAAAAACACTATAGTTATCAAAGCCCATGCGGAAGGGTTGTTTAGGGTCATTTTTAAGGAGTGTTAATTGCCACTTTCCTGCAACAGCCGTGGCATAACCAGAGTCCTTTAGCGCATGCGCAATAGTTTCCCTTTCAAGGTTCTTTGGAAATTCTCCCCACCGAGGACTACCAATATTTTTTGGGTAGCATCCAGTTAGTATAGCAATCCTTGTAGGATGACAAACTGGCATACTGTAACAGTGCATCGCTTGGATACCATTCCTAGCAAGTTTGTCCAAACGTGGAGTTAAATAAGACTGCCCCCCATAACAACTTAATCCTTCATAACCCACATCATCAGCAAGAATAAAGAGAATGTTAGTTTTTTTTATATTCCCTTTAATCAATGAGGGTAAAAATATAAAACCAAAAATTATCGCAATCGGTAGTCTCATTAGTATCAGTCAGTCTAAGCATTTAAAAATGCATAGGCAATAATACTGTCTCAAAAGTTTTTCCATTCAAATACTTGAGACAGTATCATATATATTTACTCTATCTGACTCGACCTAGCCACACCATCTGTCGGTGGTGTGGTGTAAGTATTATAACTCGACCTTTTAATACCAAAATTTGATAAATTAGAAACAATTGTGAAAAAATTACTGGATTCTTTACGTTTTGGAAAACCTCTCACACCAGATGATCTGACAGGGATCTTGGCCACCAATATATGATGAGGGAGGGTAGATATAAGGTAGAAGCCAATAGATGCATATACCAAAGACGGAACAACGGGAGCTTTAATGAAGACTGACCACAACATCACTATTAAATACGCAGGAGCACTTAACCAAACCGCATCTAAATGAAGTGTTAGAATATCCTTGAAAGTCGTTGAATTCCCAATGTTTTTCTTCTTGAAATGTGACAATCTCAACATGTGCTTGGTGGAATGTATTGCCAAAAAGTATCCACCAATTGCTAACAGTGGAGGTAAAAAAACAAACCAAAAGAAACATATGATCGATTCAAACAGGAATGCGATTACCGCACTAGAAGACCAATTAATCTTAGTTTTCAAAGAATCAAAAATTGCAAAACTGAACGTAGTAATAAGGAGAATATATCCAAAATATGTAATAATCTGATTAATTGTGGAATTAAATGGCACTTGACTGAGATAGTAAAACGGATCCCAGGTCTGCTGTGTGAAAAATATCGAGGGTAAAGCCACCACAAAAGAACCCCTCACCCAAGCCCAGGATTTTGGTATTGAGGTTGAATTACCAAAACACTCAATGGCATGTACCCGATCAGCCTCCCCAAAATGTACAGCCGTTAGTACCAAAAATAATAATGAGGTTAATAAAGGAAAACAATAAAACAAACCAAAGGTGAAAACCATCAGAAAAATGTACCATCCAAATTTGTTCCATCCTTTAGCCTTAAATTCTCCAGTCTGTGACCAACGTTGAACGTGAAGATCTAGACTACCATGAGCCATTCCCATAAACGCTAATGAAATGACCCAGACCCAATGAGTAAAAGTTGGGGTGGATGGAAAAAATGCGTATGCAACAAAAATAAAAAATAAGAGAGATAAGGGAATAAAAAAAGTTAGCGCCCCGTTTAAACGGGGCGCTTTGTTAAAATTATGTTTATACTCAACCACTTATTCAGCAGTGGGTATAGATCCTTCAGCTTCTAGTTTGGTCAGCATTTGTGCAGCGATTACACAAGCAACACCAAATCCTACTTTGTTTATTACGTCAGCTATGTTGTAAGCGATTTCACGGAAACTTTCGTTGCTTGAAAGAGCAAGCAGAAAACCTACAGGATAAATTATCCATCCTATAGCAATAAATTTTTTCATTACACCAAGCTGGCCTTGGAAAGACTCAGGTAAATGAGAGGCAGCGCTCGTTACTTGACCGTAGAGTTGTTTTACAATCAGAATCCAAAAGACGCATGAAACGATATAAAAACCCCACCAAACACCTCCACCCAGAGGGCTTGTTTCAGCAATCCACGCGAAAACTAGCATTCCAAGGGAAAGGGCACCCAAGTTCCAAAATAATCCTTTGCTTTTCTTCCCGAGGGCTAAAAGTAGTGGAAACTCAAGAACCATTAAAGGGACAGTAATCAACCAGTCGATGTACCTGTAGGCGGTGGGAAAGGCCGATAACTCACCGACCGTAGCCTTACCATCTACAAAAGTAATAGCGTTAGCTAATGACTCGGCATATATGGATGCCATTCTGTAATAGTGGAAACATGCAACTGCGCAGATTATACCCGCAACAATCGCAACTTTTTTATATTTATCAGAAAGAGTCCCTTGCAGCATCCATAAATAGATTGCGCCGGCTCCCATTCCAACAATACCCAACCAGAAAAGGTACAAGGTGATACCCTCTGTAGAAAGGCCCGCTTGAAGAGCCTTGAATGTAGAAGAAGAAGTTTCGTTCATAACCGAAAAAACGAGAACAAACTTCTTATGGATTTGAAATATTTTGAAGAAAGTTAATTAGGAATTTTTTGAGCAGATTTAAGATCCTTTATCAAAAAAAAATCGTTATTGATGATGCATTGTCAATTTAACATCTCCAGATTGATGTTGACTAACATAACTAAAATTATTTTATCCTTAAATAACTTTTTGAAAAATTAAAGACTTCAGCATTAAATCCAAGTGCACTTTTTAGCTTAACGTCCCGGTCCCATGAATTTTTAGTTCTAAATATTTTCCACATCTGCTTGAAGGTAAGATTAAGAAAATACTGAAGGGAAGTAACCAGAGGGGTATTAGTTAACGGGTAGTCTGTTCCATAAAGCAACCGTCCAGATAATCGCTCATCGGTGATTACTTTTCTTAGGTTTTTTCTTTTGTTTACTTGAGTCAACGAAGAAATATCAGCAACTAAATTGGGGTATTTTTCTAACATATTGAGCAACCTATCAATATTCTCATAACCATCAGACTTACCCGAACTAGCGACATGAGCCGCGATAACCTTAACACCAAGCTCCAAAGGTAAGGTCAATAACTCAGGGTCACCAAGTCTATCATTAGTCCGAGTAAAGGATTCTTCATCTCCAGTGTGAACTAATAAAGGCAAATCGAGTTCTATCAGCTTCTTGTAATAAGGTATATATCGTTCATCGGAGGGGTCTATTTCCTGTATATTTGGTAACCACTTTACCAAAACCGCTCCATTATCCTTCGACCAAGCTAATTCATGTAATGAATCTGGCTTATTTGGGTGAACACTAGCACCAAAGTATAACTCGGGGTAATTCTTAACCTGTTCAGCAATGTACTCATTAGGAACATAAAATTCCATTTTATCTTGCATGATCTCCCCCCTATCATCACGAGGCGCATCAAGAGCCAAAAGGACAGCACCGTCAACGTATTCAGAATCTCGAATCGAATCTACTATTCTGTGCACAAGAATCTGGTCTCCATAATCATGTACCTCTTCTTCACTGCTTCCAAAAGATTTCAAGTAAACATCGAATCTCCAACTATTTCGAAGATCATCGGAAATAATTGCTCCACTATTCCCATGCCCTAGCCCTGCAGTGTGACAATGCATATCAATAATGCCTTTAGGTGGTTCCTCAATATTTTCACTAAAAGGGCCAGAGAAGAAAATCAACCTCAAAACAAAAAGCGCCGTTATAGACCAAAGGATAATAAAAAAAATTAGCATCAATTAATAAATTTGAGGTTCTGGGGTTTCATCTTCACCTTCAAGGAAATCAAAGTCACATCCCTTATCGGCTTGAGTTACGTGATCAAGGTAAAGTCTTGTGTAACCTCTCGCATAGGGATCTTTTCTTTTATCTGAGTCTTCAATGCGTTTTTTAATTTCTTCATCCGAAATCTCCAGATTAATAGTCCTAGATTCAACATCAAGAGTAATCATATCACCATCCTGGACGGCAGCTAGTGGACCACCTGCAGCAGATTCAGGGGCGACATGCAAGACGCAAGTTCCATAACTCGTCCCAGACATCCTAGCATCAGAAATTCTAACCATGTCTCGAACTCCTTCCTTGAGAAGTTTTTTAGGAATTGGCAACATTCCCCATTCCGGCATTCCCGGTGCTCCTATAGGACCAGCATTTCTCAAAACAAGAACAGAATCCTTGGTAACTGGCAATTCAGGATCATCAATACGTTCTGAAAGTTCTTTATAATCATTAAACACAACAGCAGGTCCCGAATGATTGAGGAGTGATGGATCAGCCGCTGAATGTTTAATAACAGCTCCATTTGGCGCCAGATTCCCTCCAAGGACCGTAGTTCCACCATCAGCTGCGATTGGATCATCAATGGTTCGTATGACTTCATCTTTGTGAACCTGGGAATTGATAACATTTTCTGCAAGAGTCTTACCATTCACCGTAGGCAAATCCATATGTAAAATAGACTCCATCCTTTTAAGAACAGCAGGAAGCCCACCTGCAAAGTAGAAATCTTCCATAAGAAATTTCCCTGAAGGTCGAAGGTCAGCAATGAGTGGAGTCTTTCTCGAAATCTCATCAAAATCACTCAAGGATAATTCAACTCCAGCGCGCCCCGCCATGGCTAGTAGATGAACGATGGCATTTGTTGATCCTCCAATTGCCATGTCTACCGCAATCGCATTCTCGAAAGCTTTTCGCGTCGCTAAATCAGACGGCTTGGGTCCCTCCCATGCATTATTGACAGCCTGCCTACCAGCCTCCGCGGCGAGTCTTAAGTGATTTGAATCCATTGCCGGAACGGATGAAGCGCCAGGAATTGAAAATCCTAAAACTTCAGCCATTGCCGTCATCGTTGAAGCGGTTCCCATTGTCATACAATGACCCGGTGATCGTGCAATTCCTCCTTCAATTTCTTTCCACTCCTCTTCAGATAA
>CESM01011868.1_pt1 | contig 10149 bp, 6 predicted proteins | sample 361421 | NCBI WGS metagenome assembly CESM01 (sample SAMEA2622219, study PRJEB7988) | marine metagenome | isolation source: saline water (ENVO:00002010), including | reverse complement strand
GGCTGCAATCGAGCCACGACGCCTTCCTGATCCACATGCCATCTCCGATGCCTTTGGGCGCACCTTGGGGTCCAACGGGATAGCTCCACCAACGCCCGAGCGCGAAAGCGCGGGCGTATTCCATACCAATATGCGCAATGGTAGACGGTGGTCCGCTGCCGATGCATTTCTGCGCCCTGCACAGCAGACTGGCCGATGCGAGGTTTTGACCAGTGCGAATGTCGACAAAATCGGCTTTGAGGATAACCATGCGCGAACTGTTATCCTTTTGGACGGCCGCGTCATTCGTGCGCGGCGCGGTATTATTCTGAGCGCAGGAAGCATCGGATCGCCAGCAATCTTGATGCGATCAGGGGTTGGGCCCGCCAAACACCTGCGCGAGATGGGCATTGATGTGATCCACGACGCGACGGGTGTCGGCGCGAACTTGCATGACCATCCTGCAGTGGGTGTCCATCACGCAGGTCCACATTCCGGGTATGGATTGACGGCCCGTCAGATGCCCGCATGGATGCTATCGCCGTTCCATTGGTTGTTTGCGCGCAAGGGTCGCATGACGTCGAACTTTGTCGAAGCTGGCGCTTTTTTCAGAGCTGCGCCTATTGGTGCGGATGGGGACAATCGCCCGGACGTTCAGACCCATTTCATCCCCTACATGATGGGTTACCAAGGGAAAACCATCACTACGGGAGCGGGTTTCTTCGCGGACGTAGGTGTCTGCCGCCCTGTGTCACGCGGACGGCTCCTACTTACATCACGCAACCCGCAGGATGCACCTGACATTGACCTCGGTATTTTGCGTGACCCAGCTGATCTCGCAGTTCTGGTTGCGGGTTTCAAAAGGTTGCGCACCATCCTCGCTAGCGCACCATTTGACATGCACAATGCGCCCGAGGTTCACCCGGCGCAATCGGTAAGCACCGATGATGAGATCGAGGACTACGTTCGCAATAACTGTGCCACCGCCTATCACCCAGTAGGAACGCTCGCCATGGGCTTAGGCTCACAACCCGTAGCACCTGATCTGAAGGTAAAGCTGGTCGACGGGCTTTGGGTCGCTGACGCCTCGGTCATGCCACAAATCACTTCCGCCAATACGAATGCACCCAGTATGATGATTGGCCACATGGTGGCAAAGTTTATCCAGATGAACGAGTCACAAAAACAGTAGCTTTGATTTTCGTCGAGACGCCGCGTTGGAGGAGTCCTACCAAGGTCTCGGCACAGACAAAACAGCCGTTCGAGTTTACCGCTCAGATGGCAGGAAGTCCCGCATAGCAGCCGTTAGTGCTTGGATAGGGCAATGTCTGCTTCTTCAGTTAATGGCAGTAAACAAAAACCCCGTCCAATGAATTTACGACCCCAACACTACAAGCCCGTGGTCCGAGGCGCGTGGCCCTATGACAGGGGGGGCGGTCCTTTGCCCTTGCGCCTTAATGCTTTTAGTTGGGCTAAGTAACCCCCCGCTTGGCTAGCAAAAGATAAAAGTAAGACGCCGCTAAGAGGAGCGGTGTATAATCATGCAAATCACAGCGGTCATGAAGGTATTTTTGAAGCACACAGATCATCTGCAGCTACACGTTTTTGGAACCCATATGGAACCCCGCGGGGAATTTACCGGCAGCGGTTATCCGTAACTTATTGATATTGTGGTGCCCCCACACGGCAAAACTAATTTGGTAAAAGCATTTATTATCAATTACTTGAGACAACTCATATTCCAAAAAGCGGTCCCAAAAGCGGTCCACAGGCAAACAAAGACACTCTATGAATATTCCACGCTACGGAGTGAGAGCGTAAAACGAACGTACAGCATCACAGCCAAGCGGATGATCTCAGGGCTCGTTTTAAAGTACCTGAATGGAGAGCGTTTTGTCATTTGCGGATTCTACAAATACACCCTGCTCGCTTCAACCGAGTTTAATCTGACAGTACCCCAAGTACAACTCACTATCTTTTTTAGTGATCCAACGGTTTAATAAATTGATTATTACGCAAGTCGGCAAAAGCCTGTTGTAACTCTTCGCGCGTATTCATCACAATCGGCCCATGCCATGCCACTGGTTCTTGAATAGGTGAACCAGCAATAAGTAAAAATCGCATTCCATCCGGTCCCGCCTGAACAACCACCTCATCCCCAGTGCCAAAGTTTACTAGCGTTCGGTTGCCGGACAGATCACGGATATTTAACTCCTGACCCATGACTTCTTTCTCAAGCAATATTCCCTTTGGAATTGAAGCGTCAGCAAATTTCCCTGACCCATGAAAAATGTAGGCAAACGTGTTGCGATATGTATCGACTTTAAAGGTTTTACGGCGTCCCGCTAGAATACTAATATCAAGATAAAGTGGATCAGCAGCTATTCCATCAACAGGGCCTCGGCGCCCCCAAAATCCACCCGTGATAACCCGCACGCATGTTCCATCATCATCCATAATCTCAGGTATCTCAGTCGCTTCAACATCCTGATAGCGAGGGGCTGTCATTTTAAGACTGGCAGGTAAATTAGCCCAAAGTTGGAACCCATGCATTTGCCCAGTAGTGTTACCATTGGGCATCTCCTGATGCATAATACCAGAACCAGCCGTCATCCACTGTACATCACCAGCTGCTAAGGTGCCATTATTACCTAGACTATCGTTATGCTCCACAGAACCTTTTAAAACATAAGTAATAGTTTCAATTCCACGATGAGGATGCCACGGAAACCCTCCCGCATAAGCTTCTGGATTATCGTTCCTGAAATCATCAAACAGCAAGAACGGATCATGCGCCTGAGGCTCACTAAACCCAAATGCACGATGAAGATGAACTCCTGCGCCCTCAAGTGTGGGAGTAGCGGTGCTAGTTGATACGGCCGGCCTGATCGACATTAGAGATCCTCTCTTTTGGATGTTGATAAGAGGAAACTAATATATTTTTCACAAATTAAGAGTTCTAAATATAAGAACGAACAGGGCTAATTTTTATACATGGACACTTATATTAGACACCATTACTGAAGACAGTCGAAACTAAACTGCAAATGTCAAATGGCAGCTGCACCACTTGTGTGCTAGGAGGGGACCGCATTGGGGAAGGTAGAAGATTTACATCTATTTACAATGGTTGTGGAGCACCGGGGCATTGCCAATGCTGCCGCTCGTTTGAATATCGCCAAGTCTGCAGTCAGTCGAAGGCTAAGCCTATTGGAAGATCGCTATTCCACTAGACTTATCGATCGCACTCCAGGTCGATGGGAGGTCACAGAAACGGGCCGCGAACTTTATCAGCGTGCTACGCGTGCTGTTAATGATTTTAAAGAAATTGAAACAGATTTCAAAAGCACGCATGCGGATATCTCTGGTCCTTTAACGATCTCCGTGCCGCGAGAGTTTGGTTTTTTGTTTTTAAGCAGATTGTTAGTAACGTTTAACAACAAATATCCTGAAATCCAGCTCACTGCAGATTTTGATGATCGTGTTATCGACCTTGAGCGTGAAAATTATGATTTCGCCATTAGAATAACACCTGATATTGATAAAAAGCTAATTTCTGAGAAAATAGGGACCGTACGTCACCAGCTGTGTGCTGCGCCCTCCTACTTAGAAAAATATGGCCAGCCAACCCAGTTAAAAGATTTACGGGAGCACAGACTTTTATATTTTGGCACAGCTAAAAGGGGCACTTGGGCCTTGGCATCAAGCGAATCAAAAAAGACCTCGAATATTGATTTCAATCCCTCTTTAAATAGCAATAGTGGCCAGTTTCTTTTCGAGGCAACCCTACAAGGTCAAGGTATTGCTAATTTGCCCGATTTTATATTCGGCGACACGCTTGAAACCGGAAAACTAATCCACGTCCTGCCACAATATGAAACTTCAGAGTTCTCAATTTATCTTGTGCACTCAGAACAGCGCCAGCTGAATCGTCGAATGCGATTATTTACTGCAGAAATCAAAAAAGCCTGCGCGATGGACTAACGGCACAACTGCGCACCGGGCATTAGGCTTGAGCCTAATCGAATAAGGCCCAGCATCCGAGAAGCGTAGTTATTTCTGATTTTGACCCACCTCAAGACTTTAATACCATCAGCATTGGAACAGGTTTTTGTGAACATTCTCGATCCTTGATTATGACTAACTTCATCCAAGGACTACAAAGATTCAGTTCCATATGCTGAAGACCTTTGTTTGAGTTCACAGATTTCATGGCAAACACGATCTACCATTCAAGCTTATTCAACAGATCTCATTTTTAGAACAAGAGGGTCTCAGCTTCAGGCATTATAATTTATTCAGGGACAAGCAATTATCCAAACACACAGAGAACCTGAGAAGGAAAAGAAATGACAAAAGTACCAACTTGTGGATGTGGACGGTCACCGACAGGAAATTGCATTGGCTGGCACGCCCTATCCGAAACTGAATATCAAGAAAAAAAAGCGACTTACCACACGAATACAAAAGTCGCCGACTCCCTAGAATAATGGAACAAAAAAATGGAAAAACTTGACCTTTATGCAATGCCTGTTGGACGGGTACTCATCGCCTTAATCTTTATTATGTTTGGCATGAATAAGATTTTTAACTACGAAGCGACTGCAGGTTGGATGGATGCTATGGGCACGCCTAGCTTTCTACTACCGGGCGTCATAGCATTAGAAGTACTTGGTGGTTTAGCTATTATTGTTGGCTGGCAGACCCGTTGGGTTGCTTTAGCATTAGCTGGTTTCAGCATACTCTCTGCGATCATTTTTCATAACAATTTTTCTGATCAAACCGAGATGGCAAACTTCATGAAGAATATCGCGATCTCTGGTGGATTTTTATTCTTGTTCGCAACTGGTGGAGGGCGTTGGTCGCTGGATAACCTAAAACCAGCCTAAAAACTCTAAGTCGAGATTCCGAAGATGTCGTCTGGGTGGAAAAAGGCCACCCAGATGCTAACAGAAAGTTAATATCATGGGATTATTACAAGACGGACGTTGGGTCGATCAATGGTATGACACCAAAGAGACAGGCGGCCATTTCGTGCGCAAAGCGCCACAGTTTCGCAACTGGATTACTTCAGATGGGTCAGCCGGCCCAAGTGGAGATGCTGGCTTCAAGGCTGAGACTGGTCGTTATCATCTATATGTATCACTTGCATGCCCCTGGGCGCATCGAACATTGATTTTTCGAGAGTTAAAAGGGTTAGAAAAGATGATTTCAGTATCAGTTGTGCATTGGTACATGGCTGACAAAGGCTGGACATTTGAACCTGGAGATGGCGCAGTTCCAGATACTGTTAACGGTTCAAATTATATGTATGAGGTCTATACTAAATCGATGTCAGATTATTCTGGCCGAGTTACAGTTCCAGTTTTATGGGACAAGAAGAACAATACCATTGTATCAAATGAATCCTCGGAAATAATTCGGATGTTCAATTCTGCCTTTGATGGAATTGGTGCAACTGCGGTTGATTATTACCCCGAACCAAAACGAACAGAGATAGACGCGTTAAACGACCGGATATATAATACGGTGAATAATGGTGTTTACAAAGCTGGGTTTGCAACCACACAAAATGCTTATGAAGATGCCGTTTTGCCTTTGTTTGAAACGCTCGACTGGCTTGATACGCGGCTTTCAAACCAGAGGTATCTGACCAGTGATACAGTTACTGAAGCCGACTGGCGCTTATTCACTACTTTGGTAAGGTTTGATCCTGTCTATGTAGGGCATTTCAAATGTAATATTCGGCGTATCTCCGACTATGCAAACCTATCAGGATATGTACGTGATCTATACCAACAGCCTGGTGTGGCAAAGACTGTGAATATGGAACACATTAAAAATCACTATTATGCAAGCCATGAAACGATCAACCCATCTCGCGTGATCCCAACTGGGCCGGCAATCGACTTTGCATTGCCGCACGGCCGCACAAAATTAGGATAGACAATGGCGCAAACTGTTCCAATCATTGCAAATGTGAAGCCAATCAAAGTAGAGCTGGAGGCCGGTAAAAATTACTTTTGGTGTCAGTGCGGTCTCTCCCAAAGCCAACCATTTTGTGATGGTTCACATGCAGGCACAGATATTAAGCCCCTGAGGTTCAGAGCCGAAAAAACTGGGAACGCTGGGTTGTGTCAGTGTAAATCGACTGCAAATGCGCCATTTTGCGATGGAACACATGCTACTTTGGGTGAGCTAAATGCTGGTGATCCCGCACCGGTACGAAAATCTGAAATACCCGTAGCAATAGCAACCCCTGAGGAACCCACAGTTGCACGCATTCATGAACTGGCACGTGATGGTTTATCTAAACTCGGACATCATGGCGAAATGGGGTCAATGGGCGTCCCACGTAAGGATCTGCCGCATTGGGATGACATTCAAATTCTACCAGCTCAAATGGCACGCAAACCACTATTGGACAACGTGCCTGTTAGAACATCAGTAACTATTGGCCCACTTGCAGAAAAACCTTTGAAGCTTGATATACCTTTGTTTGTTTCTGACATGAGCTATGGTGCTTTGTCAGAAGAGGCAAAAATAGCTCTTGCTCGCGGGGCACATTTGGCAGGCACCGGAATTTGCTCAGGCGAAGGTGGGATGTTGCCCGAAGAACAGGCCGAAAATGCACGATATTTCTATGAACTTGCCTCTGCTAAATTTGGTTGGAAGCCTGAATTAGTAGAACGCGTGCAAGCGTTTCACTTCAAAGGCGGCCAAGGCGCAAAAACTGGAACCGGTGGGCACCTTCCTGGCGAAAAAGTTCAAGATAAAATCGCAGAGGTGCGTGGGTTAGAACCAGGCCAAAGTGCTATTTCGCCTGCAACCTTTATTGACCTCCATACGCCCGCTGACTTCAAAAAAGTAGCCGATGAAGTACGTGAACGTTCTGGTGGTATTCCGATCGGATTTAAATTGTCAGCAAACCACATAGAGGACGACATTGATTTTGCTCTGGCAGCCAGTGCAGATTATATCATCCTTGACGGTCGTGGCGGAGGCACAGGCGCAGCACCCTTGATTTTTCGAGATCATATATCAGTACCAACAATTCCAGCACTTGCGCGGGCACGTCGACATTTGGACGCAAAATCAGGCCGTGATGTTACGCTTGTGATTACGGGTGGATTGCGAATGGCCGAAGATTTTGCCAAAGCAATGGCCATCGGTGCAGATGCGATAGCATTATCAAATTCAGCAATGCAGGCAGTAGGGTGTATCGCAGCCAGAATGTGTAACTCCAATAATTGCCCCGTTGGGGTGGCGACGCAAAAACCTGAATTACGCAAGCGGTTGGATGTGCAAATAGGTGCAGAAAAACTAGCGCGTTATTTTGGCTCAAGTGTTGAATTGATGCAGGTACTAGCGCGGGCGTGTGGACGTTCATCTTTGTCTGATTTCCACCATTCTGACATCACAACCTGGAAGCGGGAGATGGCAGACCTAAGCGGCGTTAACTTTGCTGGGTTTAACAAATAAACGTGTAGCGCAGCCAACGGAAAAAAAATGATGAAATCACCCCTAAACACTTCAATCGAAGAAACACAAAAAAATGCCACAAAACGCAATTGTTATTGAAGATAACGTCGATGGCGTTGCTTCTGCCAAAACCGCAGGCGCGCGTGTGGTTGGCGTGCCGGGGGCTTTTGCAAAGCAGACCGATTTGAGAGCATCAGATACAACCTTTGGCTCAGGATCAGATATTCACTGGGCAAGCTTGTTTACCTGATATTCTGGGTTAAGTCGGCTCTGTCAAACTAATGAGAACTCGCATCAGATTGCTGGCGCAGCCGGAATGTATGCGCTCAATAGTTGGCGCCACTCAGTAAGAGCAGCGGCACAATTCAGCTTAAAGTTAGAGCGTAGATAGAGATGGCGAGCCCCCCCCAACAAAATTACCCCCAAACGAATTTACAACGCTAACACTAAAGGCCCGTGGTCCGAGGCGCGGGGCCTTATGATAGGGGGCCCCGGTCCATAATCCGGCGGGTGAACTGTAAGGATTAGGTGGAGTAACCCTTTTCAGCGATCAAATATCTACGCATCAGACGCTGCGTCATAGTTACGACACTAAACAAGGCTTCAGTTTTAGATGAGATATGGGTTCTGGCTCGCCTAGACCCACCAAATAACAACTGAGTCAGGCTAACGATGAAACCTAAGTGAAACCTTTTGGGCGAGAAATCACTGATTATTGCGCCAATATGTCTGATAAGTTATTGATTTAAATGGTGCCCCCACACGGACTCGAACCGCGGACCTACTGATTACAAATCAGTTGCTCTACCAGCTGAGCTATAGGGGCACAGGTGCGTCATTAAATAAACACTTGGACGTTGGCAAGAATAAAAAAGAAAATCTAATGAATAGATACTATTTTTCGAACCTATTTGTTCTAGCCAAAAGTACTACCGCACACAAACCTACCAGAGAAATATATATTGCAGCGGGTGCAGCATTAGCTAGATCCTCGAGGCTGGCTTGTTCGTGTACACGAGTAGACAAGGTATCAAAGTTGAAGGGCCTTAGTAGCAGAGTTGCTGGTAATTCCTTCACACAATCAACGAAAATGAGAAGCATCGCAGAACCCAGAGACCCTTTTATTATTGGCAAATAAATTTTATTCAAAATCGAAGTTCTATTTTTCCCAAGCGATCTTGCTGCGTGTTCTAAGTTTGGAGAAATGCGTCCAAGAGCTGCTTCCGTCGCACCCTGGCCAATGGCAAAAAACCTCACGATGTAGGCAAGAATAATAGCAAACGACGTTCCAGTGAAAATTAACCCTAGATCGATATCCGTTATAAAATAAATCGCATCAGCCATTGCATTGTCCAAAGCTGCAAGCGGAATTAGGATACCAACACCGAGTACAGCTCCAGGCACTGCGTATCCGATTGTTGTTATAGGCATTGTTATTTTTGGTAATTTACCTTTCATCGATTTCATTCCAAAAACCATAAAGATACTCAAAAATACTGTAAAAGCGGCAGCGATTGTTCCAGTAAAAACTGTATTCCAGGTCGCATCAATTAGTGCTCTGTCTAAGAACAAGTGGGGACTACTCATAGAATGTTCCGCTAATACTACTAGCGGCACAACAAAGCCTAATAAAACGGGCACAAAACAAAACAGAAAAGCCAAAACGTTAATTGCTCCATGAGCCCGTATTTTTGCAACCTTTTTTTGCTTCGACGACATATTGAAAAATTGCATTCTCCTCCTCGAAAGCTTTTCTAAACTAACAAGTAAAATAACTATCGTTAGAACGACACAAGCTAACTGTGCAGCACCACCTACATTACTTGATTGCAGCCAAACACTAAAGATACCGGTTGTGAGTGTTTGAACGGCGAAGTAATCCACCGTTCCAAAGTCATTAACTGTCTCCATCATCACAATCGCTATCCCCGCTGCTACAGCAGGTCGAGCAAGCGGTAGGCTTATTTTGAAAAAGCGTTCTGATGGTAATGCACCTAACGAACGCGCCACTTCTTCCACACTTGATGCCTGATCACGAAATGCGGCCCTGGTAAGTAAATAAACATATGGGTAGAGAGACAAACTTAGCACGAAAACAGCGGCACCAAACGATCTAATTTCCGGAAACCAATAATCTTGTGAGCTCGACCATCCAAAAGTTTCTCTCAAAATTGATTGCACTGGTCCCGCATATTCTAATAAGTCGACTAAAGCATAGGCCCCCACATATCCAGGAATAGCCAATGGCATTAGTAGAGCCCATTGCAACCAAGTAGACCCACTAAAGCTGTACCGAACCACAAACCAAGCAGTCACAGTGCCAATGATACCAGCAAGAGCACCAACAGATATCATCAATAATATTGTGGTCGAAATATAGCGAGGAAGTGTAGTCGCCATTAAGTGGGGCCAAATATTATCCGCTGGAAAAACTGCCAAAAAGATTACTGACCCAATCGGCAACAATATAAATGCGGATATTAACAGTGCGATTGCCGACCATCCCACATTAGTTTTCACTAATGAGATGTTCTGACTAGAAAAAGATAAATTTGAAAAAGCCAAGTTTTGGGCTCCAAAAAATGAGTCTGACATTGCAACAAGTTAGCATACAGATCTATTTACATAAATTTTGGAATGTAAATGTTAGTTATGTTTAATTTCAGCAAGACAAATTCCAAATTTATG
>CESM01094015.1_pt1 | contig 10152 bp, 24 predicted proteins | sample 361421 | NCBI WGS metagenome assembly CESM01 (sample SAMEA2622219, study PRJEB7988) | marine metagenome | isolation source: saline water (ENVO:00002010), including | reverse complement strand
TAAACTAAATAACACTATATATGAACAAAGAAGATAAACTCAGATATCTTAACCACACTATCATCAACACACCTACTGACAGTTTCCCAGAAATGGTAACCATTACTAAGGGAGCAAAGAAGTATGATTTAGTAGATAGAAAGTATGTGAACCTACACAAGGCCAAGATAGCCGTTGAGGTTGCTACTGTGGATACGAGAATCAAGAACCAAGCCAAACAAGCAAAGAAAGACTTGGTAAACCTTGGCCTTAGTCAACAAGACTAGCCCCCCCCCCCCACATGGGGTAGGTTTCTTGTAACTAGGAAAAAGGTTTTTTGTTAAAGGGGGCTCGGGTACGTTTTTATATCGGAGTCAATTTTTTTCCCCATAGGAAAAAATACCCTAATCAACCCCCAAGGGTTGTATATTATGTCATGATTAGCCCGATAAGGGTTGGGAAGAAGAAATGAGCACCTCCTACTAGGAGCTCTATTTAGAAAGGAATAATCATGGCTCTGTAGCTCAGTTGGATAGAGCATCTGCCTTCTAAGCAGACGGTCACAAGTTCGAATCTTGTCAGAGTCACTATATAAGAAGAATTGAGAGTACGAGGTTGAAAACCTTTTCTTATAAACTTCTTATCTATATAGGGAAATAGGGAGATACTTAGATATCCTATTAAAGTTAGCTTCCTATCTATTATATGTTCAAGAGTATAGTGAACGGTTACTGTATTGATTATATTATATCGTTTATTCCCTATATAGAGATTTAAGCCTTTACTAGTATTACTAGGTGAGCTAATATTATTTTGGTTACCGAAAATGAGTTAGAGGTTGTTAATTTTTTTGAATGATTGTACGAGATATAAAATTTAAGGATATGGATTCAGTCTATGAGTTATTGAATCAACTAACATTTGTAGAAACTTCGTTGGTTGATAAAACTAAAGCATGGGAAGAGTTCAACTGTCAAGGGCTCGTAGTAGAATATAAAGATAAGATTATTGGATATGGTTCTTTAGTAGTAGAGAACAAGATACGAGGATACTCTTCAGGCCAGATAGAAGATGTAGTAATATCAGAAGAGTGGAGAGGTAAAGGAGTTGGTGAGAAACTTATCAAAGCTTTGGTTGAAAGAGCATGGGATAAAAAATGTTATCGACTATCTCTCTTTTGTAAAGAAGAGTTAGTTCCTTTTTATAAGAAGAATAACTTTATAGTTAATAACGTAGTAATGAAACAATGGAATGACAAAACATAAGTACATTAATCAAACAGCAACATTTGTATCATCGGAACAATTAAAGTTTCTGAAACAAATGGATAAGTGGTTATCAAACGAACCTTGGCAATCTGAAGTAGAAGTTGATATTGCTTTACAAGTTAGAACCTTGATTACAAAGATTGAAGATAAAGGACACTATTATGAAGATGAGGCTGATTTATTAAACTTGATGAGAGCCGAATATATTAAAAGTAAAAAGAAAAAATGAAACAATTTGAAGATACATACAGACCCTTACCATTTGGGTTAACAATAAAAGAAAGTAAAATAGAAGGATTGGGATTATACGCTGAACAAGATTTCCCAGCTGGAGAAGTATTTGGTGAAACTCATGTATTCTCAGTTTCAAGTACTAGAAGAGAATGGGTACGAACTCCACTAGGTGGATTCATTAATCATAGTGAATCACCTAATTGTTTTATTTCAACCAACACAGAAAAAAGAACTTTACATTCTATAAAACCAATAAAGGATGGTGAAGAAATTACAGTATATTATAGGTTTGAATCCTATGATGGTATGACAGCTTAAAAATGAGAAGTTATGATAGATAAACAAAGACATGGTGAGATAGGGCTCATCTTAGTATTCCTTGGTATTTTTTTAGATACCATGAATATAAACATCCCTATATGGATTAGTATGATTATTAATGTTACCGCAATTTTCTTACTTGCATCAGCACTTAAACAAATTTGGAATGCGAATAGAGACTGATATACGACCTTGGGGTAAGTACGAGGTACTATTAGATTCCGAGAAAAGTAAGGTAAAGAGAATAACAGTTAGTCCAGGTGGTAAGTTATCTTATCAATATCATGTACACAGAGCAGAACAATGGACTTGTGTAGAAGGTAAAGTATCGGTTATACTAAATGATACTTTATACGAATTACATCCTGGTGAATCACTAGGAATACCACAAGGAGCCAAACATAGAGCATTTAATGATACTATGGAAAAGGCAGTATTCATAGAAGTTCAAACTGGTACATACTTTGGTGAAGATGATATTGTTAGACTTAAAGATGAATATAATAGAATAGATGAATAAATACTTTAGAAGTTTAGAAAAAATAGATAAGATAGCTTTTGTAATACTTGCTATCTTCATAGTACTGATAATAATAGGTTGTCAGTATGAACCATATGAACCTGCTTGTACAAAGGGAGAATCTTCAGATGGAGTAGTATGTACAGAGATATACGACCCAGTCTGTGCACCAGATGGTACTGAGTATCCAAACTCTTGTTATGCAGAGAAAGATGGGTGGGATAATAGTTGTTTAGTAAAATGTTAAATATTTAAGCTTATGATAGAGTACATACAATACTACTTAATAGTAGGGGCCTTATGGTCGTTAATACATACAATAATAATCGGTGATAAAAATATAACTACCGGTTATCAGATAAGATTACTATTATTCTGGCCAATCACTATGGCGGCTTGGGTAATAGGTTTTATAGAAGCCATGGTACAAACTTGGAACGACTTAAAATGATTGAAATTAGTGAAAAAGACTTCTTGGAATTTTCAGCAACCATAGATACTATGTGTTATAACTGTGGTGTAGAAACTAGAATCAATCCTCTTGTTATGTGGGATATTTTAATTGAAGAGGTAGACAGAATAAAAGATGACTTTTGAAAAAATAGAATCACCATGTATTAGTATCTGTGTTTATAATATCAACGAATATTGTATTGGTTGTAAAAGAACACGAGATGAAATAAGTAATTGGAAACAATATACATCCGAAAAACGTAAATACATAATGAGTTTATTGGATGATAGAAATATAGACGAATAATGGATTTTATACTTGATATGGCGGAGGCCGAAAAAACTCACAAGGTTAAGTACATTGATGAATACAGATGTATCGTTGATGGAAACCACTACTTACTAACTCTGAGTAATCAGACAAAAAAGCTTGAATGGCGAAAGGTAAACCTTTAGATGAAAAATTCTGGCGAGATTATAACAATCTACCAAGAAAAATAATGGAACATCAATTTCGAGTTGTACACAAGGGATGTCATAAATCATTCCTTGATTCAATACAATGGGATTCAGCTTGGTTGAAACATGATACACCTGAAGAAAAGAGATTCAAAGAAATCACAAGACAATTTAATTCACACCCTTTTAAGAAATGGATAGCGAAGCCAAAAGAACTGATAGAATCATAGAAATGGCTTGGGAAGATAGAACTCCCTTTGAAGCTATAGAATATCAATTTGGTATTAAGGAGAATGAAGTTCGTAAGATTATGAGAACTAATCTAAAACGTTCTTCATTTGAATTATGGAGGGAACGAGTTAAAGGAAGAAAAACCAAACATAGTAAAACAAGTGAATCAAATAGATTCAAATCTAAAAATCAAAAATGAATTATCCTTTTTGGGTACAAGATTTTAATAGGATAAGAAACTACCAAGATACATATCCTTTAGCATTGGAGATATTCAAACATCCCCAATCTTTTTGGTATGGTGATAATCCAAAGAAACCCAAGAAACATATGGAGAAATCCATACGAAGATTATTAGATAGAGCTCACCCCTACCTACCTGTATTGGTAAGTTACAATATACCAAACAGAGATGTAGGTCAATATTCTAAAGGAGGAGCTAAAACAGAAGAAAGATACCTAGATTATATGGAAAGGTTTGCACGAGGTGTTGGGGAGGATTCACCAATCATTATATATGAACCAGATGCACTACCTCACTCTACTTTGTTATCAGAAGAAGATAGAGAATGGAGATTATCTCTTATGAAACGAGGATTGGAAATATTAACCAATAATTGTAATGGTGTTGTATATATAGATGTTGGTCACTCAAACTGGTTACCAGCAAAAGATGTAGGTGAGTTACTAGATAGAATTAGTAATCCTAAAGTTAGAGGGTTTTCTGTTAATGTTTGTAATTACAGAAGTACAGAAGAAAGTATTAAGTGGGGAAAGAGAGTTTGTAGGTTTAGGCCAGATGACCATTTTGTTATTGATACTTCAAGAAATGGTAAGGGGCCCCTGGAATCTGAATGGTGTAATCCAATTGGACGGGGTCTAGGTGAACCAGCTACAACTAAAACAAAACATAGATTCTGTGATGCTTACCTTTGGGTTAAGATACCAGGTGAATCTGATGGTAAGTGTAATGGAGGACCTAAGGCTGGAATGTTTTGGGGAGAACAAGCAGAAGAATTAGTTATAAATAGATTATTATGATACAGAGATTATCAAAACAGTTTTGGGTAATAGAAAAAAAATTAGATGATTCTTTAATGAATCAACTTAAACAAATTGTAGACAATATAGGTAGGGGTGAAAAAAAGATGACTCATAGATTAGCTGGACAGCTAGATGATGAATACCCTATAACCTATTCAGATGATGTTATGAAGTTTATCAATAGTTCTTTATTAGAATATAAAGATAAAATAAACTCATTTGAAAAAAGTTACAGACCTCCCACAAACTATGATACCCAAAAGGTAGAAATACGAAATGAACAATCTTGGATTAACTTCCAAAAGAAATATGAATATAATCCCTTTCACCGACATAGTGGTGATTTCTCATTTGTAATATGGTACAAGATTCCATATACCTCATCCGATGAAGCAAAGATAGGACCTGGTCAAGGAAAGAAACAAAACAAGAATGGATGTTTCTCATTTATATATGATGTAAAAGAAGGAGATATTCAAGAGAAGGCATATGCTGGAGATAGGAAAAAAGAAGGTACATTCTTATTATTCCCAGCTGGGTTACCTCACCTTGTATATCCATTCTTTTCAACAGATGAAGAAAGGATATCATTTTCAGGTAATTTATTCCTAGGAGCAAAAGAACAGAAAACTAAAAAAACATTTATATAAGGGCAGTTGACCGAGTGGCTAGGTAGTGGATTGCAAATCCATGTACAGGAGTTCGAATCTCTTACTGCCCTCTATTTATAACTTTACACATGCTAATACACAATATAATTCCACAATTCTGTGGAAAAGATTTTTCGGAGAAAGTTATATTTCGTTCAACGTTTGTTGATGAGACTCAAGAAAGAGACGATGGTTTTGGCGTACAAGACGTAGCTCATGGTGAAGGTTTTGTGTTGTTCGATAGAGTCAGAGATGTGGATTTTGTAAAATATAAAGATGATATACGAAATGAGATAAAAAATATATTTGGTAATCGTGGTGAATCTATGCTAAGTCAATGTGTTGTTCAAACCCAAAAGTATTATGAACATATACTAAGACCTCAAATAGATGAAATTGTTGCAATTACAAATATACAATCTGAAGAGAAACTACGAATAAAAGTAGATGGAGATGAAATATCATTAAACGAATCAGATATTGTATTCTTATCTGAAATAAAATCAGATAGAATTATATTTCTAAATCAATCCGAAAACCAAACGTTTCAAATATACACCTGTAAGATAAGTAAACCAAAATCTTTATTATAATGGGAAAAGTAATTTACATGGAGAATACCATAAAGGCCATGAAACCAAAACTAGCTAAGAAATTAATAGATGAGGGAGAGGTAGTACATACTGAATCTTCTGCTTATTTAGTTAAAAATAACAATAACCACGAGATACGAAAAACATTAGATGGTAGACCATTAGTTGAATTAGATGAACCAATGGCATTAATTGTAAATACTAAAGTTCCACATAAGTGGATACTACAAGATACTGAAACAGGTGAGATATATAGAGGAACAACAGAACATACCATTGGTAAACAATGGGAAAAAATTATTGAGATAGGGGATGAAAAGTAACAACGAGCGTAGATATCATTTTCATATGCAGGTATTTCAGATTAATGATAATATAGTAATGACACGTGCCAAAGTTGGAACAAGTACTTGTACTGCTATTGTTTATAATAGAGTTAAGGAGATGTATTCAGATTTGGATGAATTTAATAAATCTGATGATTGGTTTCCAAGAGCCACAACCAACCCCCCAATGTACCAAAGAATTAGAGATATAGCAACATACAATGTATTTGAAGAAGATGGTAAACTACACATACGACATCTGTCAGAAAATAAGGGAGCATCTAAACACTACCAAAAAGAACAACAAAAGGCTAATCAAAATAATATGGGCTCACCAGGTTTTTGGATTCCTCGTAATAAATTAGAAGAAAAAATAATAGAAGATACTGTATCTGCATTTGAAAATATTGTTAATGGAAAATCAAATAAAAAAATATACATTTTGTGTAGAGAGCCAGCAGACCATTGGAGTACAGCAATACTTGAAGATTTGAAATATACCTTAAACCAGGAAACAACTTTAGAGATGACTGGAAGGTTAAAAAAATATTTCATTGGTACTGAATTTGAGAAGTACCACCTAAATGTTTTGGATGATTATAAAAATGGAAAACCATCATCTATCTTAAATACGTTCCCACTTAACGACAAGTGGAAAGAATCAAAAGGTCTACACCCTTTCGAATTAGAACATCTATATTTTTATATGAGAGATAGATATGTGGGGGATAAAGTATTTAATAACCATAAGGCTTATATAGAATTCAAAAAAACTTATTTTGAAGCACTATGGTGGATGGTGATTGACCCATACAAAGCGGATAAAGGAGTACATAATACTACTCCTAAAACAATTTTATACAATATGATTTCTACACATTATCAGCCATACTTAACCAGAATGTGGTTACTGTTTTGTAAAGTATATTATCCTGAATATATAAAGTTTGTTGATATTAAAGATGGCCTTGGTTTGATAAAAAGAACAGGTAACATTCAAGAGATGTCAAACACAAAAGATAAGAATGTAAAAGAAGCATGGAATGCAGCCTTTTATAGTATAGACAGAGAAGGTGAAGGTATTCCCCATTTAGTTTATACTCAACCCGAGATTGCAATATATGAAACTATACTAGAATATAACAATAGATGAAAAAGTGTAACGTTTGTAATAAAACAAAACCTAATATTTGGTTTAAGAAAAAAAAGAAAACTTGTAGGAGCTGTGAAAGAACATGGGGTAACTACTTTCTTAGATTATTAGTTAAAGAAAGAAGATTAACACCAGCTGAAAGATTAGGAAATAGATTAGGATATATGGGTTCTGCATTTATAATGTTATCACCATATTTACTTCCATATGATAATATAGGAGCTTATACTTACTTAATTGGAGCCATATTATCCCTACCACAAGTTTGGTTAGCTAAACAATGGAACTTAGTTATAATTAACTTCAACCTACTAATAGGATATGGGTTATATATTTTTGGTTAATGGAATTTTTAATATCTAAAAAACATATTGATAATCCTTTTGTTATTGTAAAAGCAAGAAGATGTGGTTCTAATTCACTAGATAACTTCTTAAACGATAATGTTGGTAAAGAAAATTATGTAAATTTATCAGGTGATAATTCATTTATTAATTATTCAGTACTAGATATCGTAGAAGATGACATCTTGTCAGGTTATAAACTGACATTCTGTCGAAATCCATTTACACGAGTTATAGCTGGTTATCTTGCTGATATATATCATATAACTCCATCACTTGGTATAAATATTTCTGATACAAATCATCCTATTCAACCTCCTAAATCAATAGTATCTTCAAGTTCTCTTAAAATGGAACAGTATAAACTTACTGATAATAAGGAGTTACATATAGAAGCTTTCACTAAGTTTCTTGATACTACTATAAAATTTATAGAAACTGGTGAATCTAAGTACGAATGGCAGTGGTCTTTCAAGTTAGTGTTCGACCCATTGTTCTCAACTGTACTAAATAATGAACATTCTAACATAGATTTTTTTGATGATATAATAAAACAAGAAGAATTATCAGAAAGATGGAAAGATGTATCAACAAAACTTATAGGTAGGTATGAACCAATAATGAAATTCAATAGTTTTAACGAAAGACATAAAGGAACAGGTGGTTCAACTGAGGATTTTTTATATCTTTTAGATTACAATAGTAATAGATATAAAATTGCTAAACATTGGGCAAATGATTTCCTACTTTTTGGTTACGAAATCTAGTAGACCTATATTTATATACATGAGATATAACCCACTTCCGTGGGAACAAAAGTTGTATTTAACTCTAGTTATACTTGGCCGAGTGGCCAATAATCTATTACTCATCGCTTTTTACTTCATGAGAATGAAGTATTATCAAACAAAACAATGGTTATATCAAAAACAAGTAAGATTGCGGTTACAATTATCTTCATTCTTTCGATTCTAAATATTTTTTTAGCATGGGAAGATTGGAAATACTATACTTTCTTCGATTCTGACAAACTAGTTATCGATGAAAGAGTTGAAGATGATGTTTGCGATGTAGTAAAAGGGTTTTATAGAAGAGATGTTCCCTTGCATCAAATTAGTAAACAATCATTTGTGGTTAGCATTGATGATTGTATGTCTCCCTTCATATGGGGAATAGCCAGAGGTGCACCTATTTCCAATCAGGTACACATATACCTCAACAAAGACTTAATATTATTCGATAAAAAATTCAGACAATGGGTAATTGCACATGAACTTGCTCACGAATTCGGATTTGTTCACGAGGATTCCCTACTAATAATGGGACAATATGATAAATCAAGCTCATTAGAAACTGCAATGGATGAGTTAGCAATACAAATTCACAAAAAAAATGTACAATAAATTTATACCAAACTTCTTAACTGAAGAAGAGTGTGATAAAATAATAGAGTTAGGTAAAGAAACAGACCTCAAAAGACTAAAATCAGTAACTTGGAATAATGGTAAAGCTGAATATAGTGAAAACGAAGATGGATATCACAAAAGAAGTGGTAGTTATTTTGGTAAAGATGATATTAAAAATATACAAGAGTTAAAATTACTTACTAATAATGTTATAAAGAAGTTAAATAAATTAAATATTTACTCCAATGGTACATTCAATACGATTGAAAAATATACTTTTAATGAATATGGTCATGGAGATTACCTCAACGAACATAGCGACTTACATGAAATAGAACTTGGAGCAACATTAACTGTTATATATCAGTTGAATGATAGTTACGAAGGTGGAGAAGTTTGTTTCAAACATGATGAAATTGGAATAGTTGTACCAAAAGAAAAAGGCTCTATATTCATTTTTGATTCAAACTTACCACATTGGGTTAATGAGGTTAAGAAAGGTACTAGGTATTCTATGAATTCCTGGCCTCGTTTTCAAATTAAACAAAAAAATAGTTTATTATAATTTGGTCAAGTGAAAAAAATTTCGTATATTTGTATCAAAATATGTTGTAAAAATGAAAGAACAAGATTTAATTGATTTAGGATTTACAAAATATATCTCAGAAGAGGATGGTGAAAACTCCTTTTACTATTATTGTTATGATATAAATAATGAACCTAGCCCCGCAAGTTTAGTATCTGTACCATCTGATGAGGTTGAGAATGATTACTGGTTTTTAGTAGCTTGGGATATCAATGATAAATTACATTTAGATTCAGTAGAAGAAACAAAAAAGTTTATATCAGTAATAGAAGATAACATATTACAAAAAGAATTATAACCAAAAAAGAAAAACAAATGAAAAAAAGATTTTTAATACTATTAGCAATACTAAGTTTTGGTACTTCACAAGCACAAGAAATAGAAGAACTAAACGAAGTTCCACAAGAATTAGTTGGGATTTGGAAGAGTTTCGAAAACGAATTTCTTCGTATAGGATTGAGAGGAAACTTTCAAAGAGTAGATGGTGTTACAAAAAAAGTAGTATCATCTGGTACAATTGTAGTAGAGGGTAACAGAATCAAAGTTTACAGACAAGATATTGATGATGAATATACATTAGGATAT
>CESM01182150.1_pt1 | contig 10174 bp, 11 predicted proteins | sample 361421 | NCBI WGS metagenome assembly CESM01 (sample SAMEA2622219, study PRJEB7988) | marine metagenome | isolation source: saline water (ENVO:00002010), including | reverse complement strand
GTGTTGTATAACTTTACATAAGTATATAGTAATGTAAAGATTTTGTCAAGCTCCTTGACCGGAATTTCCTGACGGATTACTAATTCTCCCCAAATATGGATCATATTTCATGAAGTCGCCAATATTCAGTTGACATCCTTGCGTCTTCCAAAAATTAATAAGAGCATCATGACTTCCCTTATGAAAAATATCAATGTGTTCTGGATGAATTGCAGAACCTAAATCTAATCGATACAGAAATAAAGGAATAGAATAAGTTTTACCAGATCCAAATATAGTATCTTCAGAAACTGCTCTGGGATTAACTCCATTATCTAATTTAAATTTTTCACCTCTAATATGATTTTTAATTATTTTTTCTGCATGATGTCTTGTAATCAAATAAGCTGCTGCGGAAAAATCATTAATAAAATAATGATGAAGAGCAATGTGTATATCTCCAGTACAAATTGTTGTTAACTGTACACAATCCCAGTCATAGGGTAACTTTGATAAAAAATCTCTCCAGGAAAAATTCCAATATTTGGTTGTATCAAAAGAAACATCATCTTCAAGTATCAAACAATAATCATCATCAGTTTCTTGATAGAATTTTTTTATTGCTTTTAAATGTGACATGCAGCAACCAATTTCACTGGTTGACATATTATCAGGAGCCGTTCCAGAAAGATGTTCACATACATCATCTACTCTTCCATCATACCCAGATATACGAGTATGATTTTCAATTTCCCAATATTTAAATTGTGCTTCCATGTAAATTTTTCTTTGTTCTTCACTATCAAGATTTAACCAATATATTGATGGAAGTTTTTTAAGTTTATATGCTGATTTATTTTTATCCATATTATTTAATTTGTGTCCATTCATCAGGCAATACGTCCTTTGTATTATGATCTTTTGTATAACCATCAGTGCCGAACCACTGTTTAGGTGCTATTACTTTTTTATTTTTATTTACAGATAACCATGCACCCCACCAAGAAAATGAAGAATTTGCTATTATATAATCACTACACAATGTCATTAAACAAAGATCTACTCTATTATCATCATTTTCAGATATCATGAACCGATCATCACTAAAAAGTTCTTGTTCCTTACACCATGCAGGATCATCAGAAAATACGATTACATTACGATCATCATTAAAGTGTTTTAGTGCTGCTTCATAATACTCAAGAGTGCATGGAGGATGATTAGCACTATTAGTCAAATAGTCAGTACGACGAACATGAAGAGCAAGAGGATTATCTACTCCCACAATCATCTCCTTACAAGGATTCAAAATCTCATTCTTAAAAGTAAAATCTTTACGGATCTCATCTTCAATATGTTTGAAATATTTTTCCGTCTGAAAATATCCATATAGAATTGCATTGTCCGGACATTGATAGAACAATTCTTCATCATAATGATAATGCCTTTCATGAACAGTAGTTACTTGCTTATTATCCAAAAGACCTATATTGGTATTAAGATCAAACGAGTCAAATAACTCAGTCCGAAGCATGTTACCAATACCATCATTCACTGCATTCTTATAATATGGAATAGTAATATCTACTCCAATATTTTTTGATATTCCTTTGAGTGCAGCATATTGAAACATTTGATTTCCAAGACGACCCATTCGTCCTAACGCATTAAATCCAATCATTTTTGTTGTGCTTTACGTATTTTCAAATAGTCTTGTTGTTTATAATACTCTTGAAGTTGTTCTTTGTCAAACTTTATTAAGGTATCATGGAGATTTTTATTATTTTGAATGAATGGATTTGAGAACCAAGAGTTATCAGTTCTAGCATGTTCCATGTGATACACATGTGCATCTAGTCTGCATACGTTATACCCCAATTTTTTAAATCTAAAGTATCTTTCATCATCCTCATATCCATATGCAATGAAGTTTTCATTTTCTAATCCACCTTCAATATATTTTTGAGTAGAAAAAAATTGACAAAATCCATATTTTGCATCATAGACTCTAGATATTTTTTTAAGAACAGAAAGATCATAGTCTTCATTGATAAATTCAGAAACCAATTCATCTGTAGCAAAAATTTGATATTGCCAGTTCCCATCACCATAAGGATAGACAACATCACACTCTCCAGAAAGAATCTTTTTTTCTGATGTAATATATGATTCCAGTGGCAAAATAATATCACAATCATAATTTACCACTACATCTGTAGTAGTCATCATCACCATATCATTTAGAAGTCTGGTGCGATGGAAATAGTCTTCATTGTTTTGCTCAAAAATGTGAGTTAGTCTCTCTGCTTTATCACCAACACATTCTTGAATTTGCGGTAATGCTTTTTCGGCAAACACCGAAGTTTTATCAGACTCTTTGACAATAATTCTACAATCAGTATTATCAAGAAGATATATTGAACTTACAATTATATTTCTAAGTCTATCATCACTCTCTATCCTAAGAGACATGATAAAAGTTGTATTAGTTAATTTCATTTTCTGCAGTAGTATATTTAGTGTCTATATCATCATTGAGATTTCCTCGAATCCAACCTTCTGGGAAGAAATCCTTCATATACTTATAAGAGTCACAACGATTGGTAAAGTCTGGTCCAAAGTAAGGAAACTGGCAAACGATTTTTTTATCCTTACTCTTCTGCAACCATGCTCCCCACCAACCAAAAGTTGTATTGGGAACGATAGCACCATTACACAAAGACATAAGACATAGATCAATCCATGGAGACAAACTATACTCCAATTTACCACGACCGTTCCAGACAGCGTTAGGAGAGTATTCTCGTTGTTCTGACAGAAGGAAACGATCCTGCTTAAACAATTCCTGCTCCTTTACCCAATCAAGTTTATCTGTTAGGATAAGTACAGGTGTATCCTTAGAAAAGTGCTCATCAAGTATTCTTTCATACCAATCAATCGATGCAACAGGAAACTGGTTAGGTCTACCAGTTGCATCAACACGACGAACATGGAGAAAGATTAAATCATCATACTGTTCCGTAAACTCTTTACAGGGTCCATAGATGTCATCAATAAACTCAAAGTCCTCTCCGATTTCATCTTCAATGTGTTTAAAGTATTTCTCAGACTGTCTAAACCCATCAATATTTACATTGTCAGGACAGTTCTCAAATGTTTCTTCATCAAAGTCAAAGTTGAGTTCATTCAAAGTTGGTCCATTAATATACCCAAAGTTCTTTAAATGAGGAAGTTTAAATCCATCAAAGATATTATAATCAGCCATCTGATTGGTTTCTCTATTTTTCGGAGGAATGCACCAATCATATCCATGCTTTGCAGCAATACCTCTCAGGGCAGCATACTCAAACATTTGATTACCAAGTCTGCCGTTAATACCAAGTCTATTATATCCAATCATATTAATTACTTAAAACGTCAAGGACTCTAATGATTTGTTTCTTAGAACCAATGGTGATCCTAACACAATCATCTAGGTTTGTAAAAGAACTTCTATCTCTAATAAGTATTTTATTCTCCTTCATCTTTTTCAGAACTTCTTTTGAATTTGGAGTTTTGACTAAAACAAAGTTAGCATGACTTTCGATAGCAGTATATCCTGAAGGTAGATTATCAATGAAGAATCTCTTAGAATCATTCATTTCATCAATTCTTGCATCCAGATAATCAATATCATTTAGAACTGCAATACCACAAAGTTGTGCAAGTGCATTGACAGTTTTACCATTACGAATTTTTCTTAGGTGAAAGAGAACATCTGGATGTGCCATAACATACCCTAGTCTGACAGCAGCCAATCCAAATGCCTTTGAGAATGTTCTAGTAACAATTAAATTTTTATGCGAGATAACGAGATGGCAACATGACTGCTTTGCAAACTCATAATATGCTTCATCCACAACAAATAATGTTTCTGGATGAGATGAGATGAGATTCTCAATTACATTAACATCAATTAGTTTACCTGTTGGGTTATTTGGATTGACGAGATAAACTACATCCGTATTTGCACAATGTGTGAAGTCGTAGCAATGTTTACCCAAAGGTTCAATAATCTGAACTTTTTTATAATTGTCGGTATTGATAGAAATAAAAGTATCCACCTGCGTATAAGAAGGTGGATACGACAATACCCTAGTGTCCTTATCTACAAACACGGTGAAGATGTCTTTCAGACCATCATCAGATCCATTATACACTTCGATAAAATCTACAGGAAGAGAGACGTACTTAGACAATTCTTCCTTTAGTTTTGTGGCAGTAATGTCTGGATATCTTTCATATCGATAAAAAGTTTTCATCACCTCAAAAACTTTATTTGAAGGAGGAAACTCTGATTCATTCCAATCAAAACATTCCCAGTCAGGAGAAAGACTAGACCTTCCTCCTACGTTATAAGGTTTTAGTGCATTTACACTCTCTCGGTTATTGATCATTAATCAGGTAACAAACTTGGTACGGTGAAGACGGCATTAGAGGAAAAAATTCCCCAGTTATCAACAAAATCTTTTTCACCCATCTTAAGTGTAGCATACTTTTTAGATGGATGCATGAATACTACAAGGTCAGTTCTGTCAACACATTCCTGTGCGGACACACATTTCCGAATATAATCATTTGCGCCATTCAGATTTGTAAAGGTTTCGTCTAATTCATCAAATGCATAGATTTCCTTTTCTTTAGAAATAAGATCATTAATAAGTCTTGACGATGGAGATCCAATAGTCACTGGAGAGTCGGGTTTAAAAGAAACACCGATAATACCAATACGATCATAGTTCTCACATTTTTTAAGGATACTTTTATATACATCTTCATTCACTTCATTTGCAAACTCAAGATGCTTTGCTTGTTTTCCTCTATCACACGCAAACTTAATAAAAGCAGAAGTATCTCTAGGAAAACATGTTCCCCCAAATGGAGTTCCATATCCAAAGAAGTGTGGAGAAATTCTTTTATCAATGCCAATAGTATCAGTAATTCTATGAACATCAACATTATTCATACCTTCACAACATTCACCAAGGAAGTTGGCAAAAGTAATTTTATTGACAATGAAAGCATTTAGAGCAACCTTTGCTACTTCAGTTTCTTCCAATGTCAGATATTTTTTGGGTGGATTATTTTCGTGAAAATGTCCCCAGATAGATGTGACCACTCCCACATCCTCCCAATTATTAGCACCAACAAGAAAAAATTCTGGATTTAAAAAATCCTTGATCACATTACCAAGTCTCACAAAGTCTGGGACATATGCAAATCCAAATCCTTCCTCAAACTTTCTACCAGAGATTTTTTCTATTAATTTAATAAGTCGTGCAATAGTTCCAGGAAGAACTGTTGATGACAAAATAATGGTATGATATTTCTTATTACTCTTCTTTAAATTAACTGCAAGGTCAGTGAGAGCGGACTCAACAAACTCTGAAGAATATCCAGTATCACCAAGTTGAGTATTGACAAGAATAATTGATGCATCAGTCTCATCTACTGCTCTCTTATATGAGTCAGTAAATCCAATAAAGTTAGTTGAGTGAGGAAAAATATCACTTAATCCTGGTTCATAGAAAGGAAGTTCTTTATTACTAAGTTTATCTAAAACATACTCATTTTTATCTACTCCAAGAATCTTGTTTCCTGCTTGCGTTAAGCAACAAGCAAGAGGAAGTCCGAGTTTACCAAGTCCAATAAAACTTACATTCATACTTTTTCAAAAAATAAATTGTCGTTAGATAAATCATATCCAGAATTGTCGCAAAGTTTATATCCTTTGGACTTCATAAATTCTCCGTATTGATCTCCACCCTCAATACAAATCAATTTAACATTATAAACGTCAAAATCAAAATAGTCAAGGACTTCACCTTCTGATCCCTCAATGTCAAGGTTCATAAAGTCGATGTCTTTTGGTGCATTATATTTTTTAAATAAATCCATGATAGGCATTGCATCAACAAAGTAATTTCTCTTTGAGTGTTTATCAAGCCACTCTGCATTCATCCTTTCTGGATCAAGAGATGCACATCCAATACCCATCCCGTCAGGTTCATACAGATTAACAGACTTCAGGGTCTGATGAATTGCACCGGGATAAAATTCAACACCCTCAACATCACCATAACATTTTTCGATGTTTTCTCTATGAACTTCAGAAGGTTCTACCAAAATTCCACTCCAGTTGTATAGACTTAGGAGTTTATAACTGAGACTTCCAGAAACTGGACAAGCAGCAGCGATATCAATCAGATAACCATCAGTTTTCTGATTAAAATAATTAATGACAAATTTGTCCTCATCACCACCAGACTTACACAATTCTGCAGGCCATGTAATGCGTGTTGCTTTACTGACGATGTTTCTCATCACTTTACCTCATTAATAATACTTCTGATTTTTTGAGTTCTTTCGTCTCTGTCAATCTTAGACACCTTCATTACATTGTAATTCATATCACCAAGTCTAGATCTCAAACCACTGAGAATTTCACTATATATGTCTTCAGAGTGGTCGGCATTCTGAACATACTTAAAGATGATATTTTTTTTAGACTTCTGAATAATTTGAAACATCTTTACTGCTGGCATTTTTTTATCAATCCAACTATAGAAATTTACTCCAGGAAGTCTAGATCCGTTGGAAGAAATCAAAATGTCGCTACTACGTCCGTTAATCTCCTTTACCTTACCATCCTGCAAAACAAAAGTATCTTCTGTTCTGTATCTGATAAGTGGCATATAGTAATTGATGAACCCGGTGGCAATCAATCCATGAGTTCCATCTCCATTGTCATAGAACTCATCTACACCATACTCCAAATTTTGATTGTAGTCTCTAGAAAATTCTGTTTGGTGCATGAAAGAAACTTTTTCCATCTGACCATAATGACCACAAGGTTTAATACCAAATATATCTTCTACCTTGTCATACCATTGATTCAGCATCTTCTCAGAAGTTACATGAATTTTCTCAATCAAATTTAATTTAAGATTGTTCTCTTCACACAAACAAGCAAGAATATATGCAGACGAAGGATATGTACAGATAGTCTGATAGTTTCCAGAATTAATCTTATCGACATATTTTCCAATAGTCTGATTATTGAGATGATAGGCGGACATATAGAGACGTTTCAGTTCATAATCATAATACCAAAGAGGTGAGTTACTTTCTTTTGGTACATATCGTCTCAACCAAACACTGGGTGTGTCATACATCTGTGCTCCTTGCTCAAGATATGCTCGCATGTTAAATGCTGCCTCTCTTTTGAAAACATCATCGTTCACATAGAACTTTAGTTTATCCCCACTAGATCCACTTGTCGTAATTGGATATTCCTTATTCAAAGCAAAATTACTTGCTATCATGGTACTATGATTATCCATAATAATTTTTTTGGTGAGTTCAGGAAAATTCTTTAGGTCATCAATTGTTCTAAAGTCTTCTAATTTCCAATTATTATCAACAAAAATTTGCTTGTAAAACGGAACGTTTTGATAACAATGACTCAGAAGATTTTGCATCTGAATCAGTTGATATTCTTTTTTAGTTTCGATATCCCATTTTGAAGATTCTATCAAAAAAGAAAGAGTATTCTCATACACCTTTCCATACCTTTTAGAAAAAGGAACTGAATTATAATAGAGTCTCTTTATAAATCCTGGAGATCTCTTTACAATTTTATTGATACTGCCCATCAAAAAAATCCTCACTATTGATTGCTTTATCGTCAATGTAATAAGTAGCTGAGAATTTAACTCCAGTTCTTAATGTATGAAACTTGAGTCCCCATGAACGAAGTTGATCAAACGTTCTTTCATAGTAATTAATTTTGGAATCACATCCTCTTGCAGTTTCTACAATGATATGATGCCCTGCTTCCCACAACTTGTTTACCACTTCGATTCTATCACGAAATGGTTCTGCCTCAAAATACATCCATCTTTTTTCTTCCTCATTATATGGAGGATCGCATAAAGTATGATCTAAATCAAATACGTATTTACTCATTACTCAAAACAAATTTGGGACTCATCAAAATTACCATGATAATCAGTAATGACACAATTATCAATTTTCATGGCAAAATTATCTCTAATAATAGACATTCCATTATTTACACCAAAGAGAGCAGACATATAACTGAATGAACTATTCGACAAGACTCTAATATCACTCTTGGTAAGATGATAAATGGAGGTCAAAGGATGCTCCCAGAGATGAAGTTTGACTGGAACATCTAGATTAGTAAACACCTCAAAGTCCTTTTTCTCTCCCCTAGAATAGATGTGGAATTCTTTTTCAATATCTGAATTCTTACTGAGAAGTTCATTCAACTTATTGATCAAGTTAATATAGTATTGTTCCTTTGAATTGCCAGGCACATACTGCTCTCTCTGAGCACTAAGATCATTATCTCTACCTTCGATGAAGTTAGTAATGTGAATACCAATATTCAGTTTATCATCATCAAAGTAATACTTACTTTGGTCGAATCTAATTCGCTTGGCAAGTGTTGAGTGATATCCAGCATCCTTGTATGCATCAAAGTTTGCATCCGCAAAACTCTGAAGTTGTGCTGTAGGAAGTTCTACATAGATTTCATCAGCAGTCATTCTATGCTGATTAATAAATTCTACTAGCGAATTATCAATCCGTTCTGCCTTTGCGATCTTTGCATTTGATAGATCAACCTTATTAAATTGAAAGTTAAAGAATTCTGTAACAGCATCACAGTATTCTTCTTGTGTAGAATATTCTTGATAGTGCTGAAGTCCAGTAAAAGGTCTGCCAACAAATTCTACTTGCATCATCCTTGATAGGATATATGCATGGATCTGACATTGTGCTACAGCACCAATTCCTTCTGTTTGATTACCATCAGCCGGTGTATATAAAAAGATCATCAGCAACCCTCAAAGTCAGATAAATTATCAATCGGTTCAAAAGTTATTTCCGGATTCATAATTAAAGTTCCCATGAACATATTACTGGCAGATCCAAGAACATGCTTTGTTTTACTTGCGAGTAAAACATCAAGGAGAACGTTTCTATATTCAGTTTCATATTCTTCGTCAGTCATACTAACATTTCCATCACCACGTCCACCTACCCAATCACTATCAGTTGCAAGTCTTTCCCTATCAGTAAAAATACACTTGTCACCAAACTCTTCCACAAATTTATCAACAAATGGTTGGATCTGCGTTACTAGAAAAACTGCATCATAATCATCAATTCTTTTTTTTACAGACTCAATTGCACAATCAATTACATAATTTGTATCCGTCAGAGGTCTATTCGTTTTAGGATCTATGTAATGTGGGGTAGTTCTAAGCATGATAGATAAAACTTTTTTACCTGTAATCAATTGCTCTTCTTGATCTACAAGTTTAGCAAATTCATCATTAAACTTAAGTTTATTCCACTGCCTATTCAGGGCAACCGTAACTTCTTTCAAAGTTTCTAGATTATTAAACTGCTCTTTGGAGTTACCCTTTCCACCCCTATGAAGATTGTCTGGATATACCTTTACAAATTTTTTATTTACATCAATCGGATTTGATTCCAAGTAAGTTGATTCAATAATATTAGTATTGATTAAATTACTTTCTTTAAAAAATTTAAGGAGAAGATTATTTCCTACAATTTCTTCATAGTTGTCACACTCCGAAGAATGTAAATAACTTCTTCCTCCGGGAGGACAGGGTTCATAGTCTAGAAAATGATTACCTCCTGAACTCGTTTTATTGATCGTATGTAATTGCAGATTTACATCATTCTCTGGATTCTCTGCAACCAACATCCAAGCAAGTTGACAAGTCAACCCACTAAAAACTCCAGCAGAGTTTCCTACAACAATATTCATGCTCTAACCTCAATCTGTTTTTTAATCCAGTTGTAAGTAATGCGAATACCTTCTTCTAGAGTTTGACTGTAGTCCCAACCAAGTTTTTCACGGACAAGATCATTGTTAGAATTGCGACCACGAACACCAAGTGGTCCATCAATATGAATCTTTCCAACATCTTTACCAGAAACACGAGCAGCAGTATCTACTAATTCATTGATAGTCACCATCTCTTCTGAACCAATGTTGACAGGACCTATAAAGTCACTATCCATCATTCTTTTAGTTGCCTCGATACATTCATCAATGAACAGGAAGGAACGAGTCTGTAAGCCATCTCCCCACACC
>CESM01097493.1_pt1 | contig 10188 bp, 10 predicted proteins | sample 361421 | NCBI WGS metagenome assembly CESM01 (sample SAMEA2622219, study PRJEB7988) | marine metagenome | isolation source: saline water (ENVO:00002010), including | reverse complement strand
ACTCAGTTTGAAAATTTAGATATTATCACATCTAATGTAGATTTATCAGGCCTAGAAGTAGAGACGGCCGATGATAGCAACAGAGCTTTTATATTAAAGACTAAATTAGCCGCAAATTTAAACAATTCTAGAGGCCCATATGATTATGTCTTAATCGATTGCCCACCTTCATTGAGCTTATTAACAGTAATGGCACTTGTTAGCTCAAACTCTTTACTAGTACCACTTCAGACTGAATTTTTTGCTTTAGAGGGTTTAACTCAGCTAATGAAAACAATAGAAAGGATAAAAGTAAGCTTAAATCCAGATTTGAAAATACGAGGTATACTCCTTACTATGTATGACAAAAGAAATAAGCTTTCGTCACAAGTTGAAAAAGAAGCCAGAGATTATTTTACTGAAAAAGTTTACACAACAGTAATACCAAGAAACGTGCGGCTATCCGAAGCTCCTTCGCACGGCATGCCTGTTTTAATTTATGATAAATCCTGTCCAGGAAGCAAATCATATTTTAGTTTTACTGATGAATTTATTAATCAAGAGACAATAATAGGGAGTGCTGCTTAATGGATAAAATCAAAAAAGGGCTGGGTCGAGGCCTATCTTCATTAATAGGAGATTCAAAAGTAGAGTCTCAAAAAAATCAAGTATCAATTAGTGACTTAGTACCAAACAAATATCAACCAAGAAAAATATTCGATGAAGCTAGTTTAGAAGAACTTACAAATTCAATAAAAGAAAGAGGTATGATACAGCCTATAATTGTTAGAAATTCAAACAATGATAACTTAAAATTTGAAATAATTGCGGGAGAAAGAAGGTGGCTTGCAGCACAAAGAGCTGGTCTTCATGAGGTCCCAGTAGTAATTACAGAAGCAGATGATTTAAAGTCTTTAGAATTTGCAATAGTTGAAAATGTTCAAAGACATGATCTAAACCCACTTGAAGAAGCGCAAGGCTATAAAAGATTAATAGATGATTTTTCTTACGATCAAGAAAAAGTATCAAAATTTATTGGTAAAAGCAGAAGTCATATAACTAATTCACTAAGATTGTTAACTCTACCTGATGACGTGATAAAGTTAATTGAAACACAAAAATTAACAGCAGGTCATGCAAAAATCTTAGTTGGACTAGATAATGCTAAATTTGTGGCTACTAAAATTATCGAGAAAAAACTTTCAGTTAGAGAAGCTGAAAATTTTGTTAAAATTTTTAAAAATAAAAATAAAATTCATAAATTAAATAAATCTAAAGATACAAATATTATTGCATTAGAATTATCTATTTCAAATAAAATTGGTTTAAATGTTAATATAAATAATAATAAAAGAAATAAGGGCAAGATAAGTTTTGAATATAAAGATTTAGATCAGCTAAACAAAATAGTCGATATTATTAAGGCAAATTACTAAAACTAAGAAACTTCGTTTAAAATAAAATCAGTAACTAGATTTATTGAATTATTCGCATTTTTTTTAATATTTAATTCAATTTCACTTAATCTGAAAATTAAATTTTTTAAATTTTTTGAGTTTTGTTTATAAATTTGTTGTTTGGTAATATCTTTTTCTTTCCAAAAAATTGGTGGTTTTGTTGAAGAAAGTGTTTTATCGATATCACCATTTTTTTCAAATTCGTATGATAGCAAAAGTATTTTTTTTGATTTATTCAAAAGAGATCTGATAATTAAGATGCAATCCTCATTATTAAAATTGTTTTCATTTAGAATGCTTGTGGTTCTTTTTTTATTTTTGGCCAAACAATGATTAACAAGTTCTGAGATATCATGATTTTCACTTAAATTAGTTAATCTTATTATATCCTCCTCAGTTATTTTTTTTTTATTTAATACAAAAAGTTCGATTTTATTTAACTCATTATAAAAAGTCTCTCTATCACCATTACATTTGCTAATAATTAAATTAATATTTGATTGAGAAATATATATTTTTTTTTCTACAAAAAATTTTGTTGCTATAGCTATTTGTGTTTTAGATGTATCTGGATAAAAACTTGTACAAATTAAATTTTTTTCCTTCTCAAATAAATTTCTTAATTTTGATTTTTTATCAAGTGCAATTGAATTAATAATTATAAAAATGTCACTTAGACCTTTTTTATATATATCTTCTATTATTGAGAAAATTTTATTTGTTGCTCTTTTAATGATAAATAGTTTCTCATCTTCAAACATTGATTTGGATAAAATTTGATTATAAAATTCATCCTTATTTTCAAGAATTTGATTTTCATCATATTTACTAACAGATTTATTTTTATTATTTACAATAATATTTGATATAGCTTCATTCTTAGCCCCTTCATTTTCGCCGTGAAATAATATTAAATTATTTTTATCTATGTTTAATTTATTAATTTCAAATGATTTTAATATCATTCTAAAGAAATCAATTTAAGTATTAACTTTTCTTTTGTGGATTTTGCTAAATTTCTTTTGATTATGTCTTCATATTTCTTAAGTTCAAACATATCTGTAGAATTTTTCATCTTAAAGCTTTCTTTGAATAGAGCTTTAATTTTTTCATCCTCTAAATTAATATCTATATTTGTAATAAGGGTTAGTTGAAATTCTTCAGGTTTTCCTGTGGCATCTTTGGTATTTATTTTCTTCTCATATTCTGAATTTATATTTAAATTAAATATTTTATTTGCTTCCGCTTTTGAATAACTTTTTAGTTCAGATTTTATTAGATTATTCATCTGTTTGTTTCCACTCATTTCAATTATATTAATTGTAAATCTTTTTTCTGTATTATCTTTATATACAGCTGTGTAACCACACTGCGCCAAAAAAAATAAAATACTAATCCAAATAAAATTTTTCATAATTAAATAATAATATTTATTAATTTATTTTTAATATAAATATTTTTTTTTATTTGTTTATTTTCAATATATTTATATATGTTTTTATTTTTCGTAATTAACTCAAATAATTCTTTTTCGCTTGTATCCTTCTTGGTGTCAATTAAACCTCTTTTTTTACCATTTACCTGAACAACAATATTAGTATTTTTTTCTTCGAGTATTTTTTCATCAAAAGCAGGCCAATTTACATTCTTATTTTCTTTCAACATTTCTAGGCATTCATTTGAAAAGTGTGGGATAACAGGAATTAGCGCAATTAGAATTTTTTTATAATTATCTTTTAAAGTGTTTGGTTTGAATTCATTGGTTATTTCTTTGTTAAGATAATTATAAGCCTCGTGTAGATTTGCAATAATAACATTATAATTAAAATCATTAAGATTATCTGTGATTTTCTTTATAAATTTATGAGTAAATTTTGTTAAATTGCTATTTGTGTCCTTTAAATGTTTTTTCTTAATTTCATCATTAATCTTTATGTTTAAATTCCATAATTTTTGGATAAATTTAAATGATGCGGCAATACCTTCCTCAGACCATTGAACATCTTTTTCTGGAGGACTATCTGATAAAATAAATAATCTTGCTGCATCTGCGCCATAATCTGTAATAATACTTTCAGGATCAATAGTATTCTTTTTTGATTTAGACATCGATTCACTTGGACCTACTGTTATTTTAGATTTGTCTTTCCTTAAATATTTTTTGCCTTCTATAGTTTCAATTTCTTCAGGACTTATCCAATTGTTATTCGTATCTTTGTAAGTCTCATGACAAACCATACCTTGTGTAAAAAGACCATGAAAAGGTTCTTTGAATTTAAATTCTTTATTTTCATAAGAAAGTGCGTGCATAAAAAATCTTGAATATAATAAATGTAAAATTGCATGTTCGACCCCTCCAATATATTGGTCTACTGGCATCCAATAATCTATTTCTTCTTTGTTGAATCCATATGTTTTTTCATTTGGTGAACAAAATCTTAAAAAATACCAAGAAGAACAAACAAAAGTATCGAGGGTATCTGTTTCTCTAGTCATTTTTTTTCCTTTGATTTGGATCTCTTTCCAATCTTTTTGGTTATCTAATGGATTACCTTTTACTTTTAAATCAATGTTCTCTGGTAGTTTAACCGGAAGCATTGACCTTGGTACTGGTTGTGCATTACCACTCGCATCATATACTATTGGTATTGGGCATCCCCAGTATCTTTGCCTTGAAACCCCCCAGTCTTTTAATCTGAAATTAATTTGTTTTTTACCTAATTTTTTTTTCTCTAAAATTTTAATTGTTTCAATAATAGAGTCATCAGGCGCCTGTAAACCATCTAAAAAATCTGAATTGATTATAATACCTGGTCCAGGATAAGCTTCTTTGTTTACTTTAAAGTTTTCATCTTGGTCTTTAGGTCTCACAACTGTTATAATTTCTAAATCATATTTTTTTGCAAAATCAAAATCTCTTTGGTCATGAGCTGGGCAGCCAAAAACTGCCCCAAATCCATAGTCCATTAGCACAAAATTCGCAAAATATACTGGTACTTTTTGGCTAGGATTTAAGGGATTAATAGCCATTAGGTTTGTCTTAAAACCTATTTTATCTCCAACTGCTATCGCTTCCTCTGTAGTTCCTGTTTTTGAACATTCAGCTTTAAATTTAAGAAAATTTTCGTCATTATTAAAGTATTTTGATATTTCATGGTCTATAGAAACTGCTAAAAAAGAAAAACCGAAAAGTGTATCTGGTCTTGTAGTAAAACATTTTATATTTTTAATCGGTAAATCTCCCTCAATTTTAAAATCAATTTCACAACCAAAAGATTTTCCAATCCAATTCTTTTGCATAGTTTTTACTTTATTTGGCCAATTATCCAATTTTTCTAGACCATCTAGTAGTTCTTGAGAAAATTTAGATATATTAAAAAACCATTGACTCAATTTCTTTCTTTCTACTATAGCTCCAGAACGCCAGCCTTTACCATCGATTACCTGTTCGTTTGCTAGCACAGTTTCATCTACAGGATCCCAATTTACGTAATTTTCTTTTCTATAAACCAATTTTTTTTCAAGAAGTTCTAAAAAAAAAATTTGTTGATGTTTATAATAGGTCTCTGAGCAAGTTGAAATTTCTCTGTCCCAGTCAATTGATAAACCAAGTTTTTTTAATTGAGACTTCATATTGTCTATATTTGTTTCTGTCCATAATTTAGGATCTAAATTATTTTGTTTTGCAGCATTTTCAGCGGGCATTCCAAATGAGTCCCAACCCATAGGGTGAAGAACATTATATCCTTGTAAAGCCTTAAATCTTGCAAGGACATCACCGATTGTATAATTCCTAACATGCCCCATGTGTATTTTACCAGACGGATAGGGAAACATCTCAAGGCAATAGAATTTTTTCTGAGATTTATTTATTTTTGTTTTAAAGATTTTATTTTCTTCCCAAAAATTTTGCCATTTTTTTTCTATAGATTTAAAATTATATCTTTCCACAAAAATAATTAATTTTTAAGACCACTGCCTTTGTATGGCTTGAAATTCTTATCTTTCGTTTGTTGCTTATATACTGCTGCTTTTTTTAAAATTTGAGTTTTGAGTTCATTTATTAATTTACTCTCTCTTTTAGATGTCACACATTTCATGTTTGCATCACATAATTTATAAAAAATTTTAATATCTATTGCATCAGATCTTACTTCGTTGCTTAAAAATCTTATTGTTATTTTAATGAAATTTTCTTGATCCTCAGAATACCAATCTGTAATAATTATACCTCCGCTATAATTTGCTGAAATCAGAGGTATGAAATCAATTACATCCAACGAAGCTCTCCACAATTCGTTCGAACTAGCAAATTCAAAATCACCACCACCCGATTTACCTTTGAACATGTTATCTAATCTAAAGCCTTTACCCTCCTCTAAATTTTTTTTCACTCTTTTTTGTGGCTCTGGAGGATTTTCTCTTGCATCACCGCCTGGAAGAAACGTTTCGTTTTTTCCACACGAATTAAGGAGAAATATTAATATTAGAAAGATAATTGATTTTTTCATTTTTTTAGAGTTATAAATGAAATTTATTGAGTTAATATCACTAAATATACATATTCTTTAAACAAATTAAGCAAATTTAATATAATTTATAAGGGTTTTTAATATGTTGCAAAAATGCAACAAATTTCTATTTTTTACTACATATAAAGGGGTTTTTAATCTCAGTTTAAGTAAAAAATGATATTTAAGCCTGTTTATTATTAATAATAAAACTAAACAAAGGAGTAATTAATATGAACAATTTAAAAAAAGTTGGTTTATCAGCTTTAGCAGGTTCATTAGTTGCTATGTCTGCAAATGCAGCAGATATATCATTTAGTGGTGGTGCTTCAGTTGGTATGTACCAAGAGTCAGAAAACGATAAGACTCTTTTCTACAACAATGACAGTGTAACAATTACTGTTTCAGGTGAAACTGACGGTGGTCTTACGATTACTAACAGTATGGAATTAGATGGTTCTTCTGCAGCAGCAGGTGGATTTGATAATTCTTCAACTTCAATAGCTATGGACGGAATGGGAACTATAAGCTACCACAGACACGGTGGTTCTTCTATGGTAGGTCAGTGGGACTCTGTTGCTCCAACTGCATATGAAGAAGTATGGGATGTAGTAGAAACGTCTGCTTCAGCAGCTAATAATGTAATCGGTGGAAAATCTGGAAATGGTTTATGGAGATATGACTCTCCTTCATTCTCAGGTGTTTCATTTGGTGTTACATATGACAGCACAGTAAACACTGGAACAGTAAGTTCTTACTCAGATATGGGTATCTCTATAGCGCCTGAAATGGTTGAGGGATTCTCTTTGGGTTATGCAATAGGTGAATACACTGAAACAGCAGCTATCGGAGACGTAGATGTATCAACTCTATGGGTTAAATATGCTTATGGTCCAATAACTGTTTCTTACCAAGAGTCTGAAGAAGATGCAACAACTGCAGCTAATTCAAACGATTCAGAGGAATGGGGTGTTTCATACGCTGTAACAGATGATTTATCAATCTCTTACGGTCAGCACGAGTACAATGATGGTACTGACTCAGCAACTGATATGCAAGAGTCAACTGGTATGTCAATTTCATACACTATGGCTGGTACAACAATTGCTGCTTCGTTCAACGAAACAGACAATGCAGACAGTACTACATCAGAAGATACTGAAGGTTACGAAATTAACGTATCATTTGCGTTCTAATTTAGTATAAATTTTTTAAAGAAGGCCCCTTTTAGGGGCCTTTTTTTTTATTCAAAATAAGATATTCCAGCAAAATCAAATTGATTTAATAGAGAAATCTTTTTTTTGTTTATTTTAGAAATGCCCCCTAAAGCTACAACTTTTTTTTTAGTAAGTATTTTTAGTGATTTAAATCTGTTAACACCTAAAAAATTTTTATTTTTCTTAAATAATGATGATATAAAAATTTCTTCAACATTCTGAATTTCTTTTATTCTAATTTCTTTAAGATTATGAGCAGACCCTACAATTTTGAAATTTTTTTTATAAGAGTAAGATAGGTGTTTAAGATTTTTATTAAAAGATGGAATGTAAGCACCATCTAAGTTTAGTTTTATTGCCAATTTAATATTATTAGATAAAAAAAATTTAATCCCCTTTTTTTTACAAATTTTTTTTATATTCAAAATTTGTTCTTCATTTGGTATTTTGGAAGTATAATTTCTATAAATAATGATAGTTTGTTTATCTTGTTTAATGATATTATTTGTATCGAATTTATTAATAAAGTAATATTTTTTAACCATATTTATATGCATAATACTGTTAATAACTTACTAACTATTCAAAATAGTATCAAAGACAATTTAAATGTTCTTAAAATTTATAAATACCCAAAAATTATAGCAGTTTCAAAAACTTTTAAAATTGACAAAATTTTACCTTTAATTGAGAGTGGACATTTAGATTATGGTGAGAATAAAGTTCAAGAGGCAATAGAAAAATGGACAGAAATTAAAAAAAAAAATAACCAAATTAAATTGCATATGATTGGCAAATTACAAACTAATAAAGTTAAATTTGCTGTTCAAGTGTTTGATTATATTCATTCAGTTGATAGTGAAAAACTTGCAAAAAAAATTGCAGAAGAAGAGTCTAAAATAAATAAAAAAATTAAAATTTTCTTACAAGTAAATATTGGAGATGAAAAACAAAAATCTGGAATTAATAAAAATGAAATAGGTAATTTTTATGAGTATTGTAAAAAAATTAATTTAGATATAATTGGTCTTATGTGTATACCTCCTATACATCAAGATTCTTCAATTTATTTTAAAGAAATGGAAAAATTAAATAAGATTTATAACTTTGATGAACTTAGTATGGGTATGTCTTCTGATTATTTAAAAGCAGCTAAATATAATGCTTCATACTTAAGGATCGGTTCAAGTATTTTTGGACAGAGATTTTAGATTAATTTTATTTTGGTATTTTTATCAATTAATTTTAACATTATTAGAAAATCTTTTTTATTCAAAGCGATGCATCCAGCAGTCGTTTTATAGTTTCTTGTCAAATGAATAAAAATACAGCTTCCGTTGCCTAAAACTGGGACATGATAATTGTATTTTATAGGTATTAATAAATCATACTTATGATCACGTCTCATAAGTTTTTCATGTTTTATTTTGTCCGAAACTTTTACAAGTTTGTTATAATATTTCTTTGATGTAATATCGTTGCACCAACCCATATTTTTATCAATACTTAAACATTTTAATGAAGTTTTAGGTTTTTTAACTCTGTCTTTCCTGAAATATAAGTGCTCAATTTTAAAAAAGCCTTTTGGTGTTTTCATATCACCCTCTCTTTTTTTGAATGATTTACCATTTTTTCCAATGCAGCATCTAAAAATAAAATCATCTATTTTAAGAGTGTGTTTATTTTTTAAAATAATTGTCATATTCTTAGTGTATGAATAATAAGAATTTAATAATTTATCAATATCATGCCTTATATCAAATCTTCAAGGAACTTGAGCAGGAATTAAATTTTATAATTATAGAGGTAAAAAACAAAGAATTTTTAACAAAAAAAGTTAAAAATTTAAAAAATTATATTGTTATATCGAAGAAAAAAATTGAAAATATAGATTGTCAATTAGTTTTAAATAATTCACCGATAAAATTTTCTAAATTAATAGAAAAAATAAATATAGAAATAATAAAAAAAAATTTTATCTATCAATCAAAATTTATTATTAAAGACTATATTATTGATCTAAATTCAAGAGAAATTTCAAAAGAAGAAAAAAAAATTAAGTTAACAGGAAAAGAAGTCGACACTATTATTTATATTTCAAAAGCGAAACAAACTGTAAGTGCACATGAGTTGGAAAAAAATGTATGGCAATATAAATCAGATATAGAGACACATACTGTCGAAACTCATATTTATAGACTTAGAAAAAAAATTTTTAAAAGCTTTAATGATAAAAATTTTTTAATAAGTAAAAAAAATGGATATGAAATTATTTAAAATTATTATTAAAATAATAATAAATTTATGAATTTAAATAATAAAATAACAATTATAATTGTACTGTATAATTCCTCAAATCTAATTTTCGATTGTCTAAAATCCTTATCCAATTTTAAAGTTGTTTTAGTAGATAATGGAAAGAATTTAGATGTTATTGATGATTTGAAAAAACAAACAAATATAAAAGTTATATCGAGAAACAGAAATTTAGGTTTTGGAAACGGTGTTAATTTTGCATTTGAAGAAGTAAAGACAGAATTTTTTTTATTATTAAATCCTGATATAATTATTGATGAAAAATCAATCATGCTACTTCTAAGTACAGCTTTAAAGTATGAAAATTGTGCAATCGCTGCTCCAATTAATATACCAGACAAAGATAGTTATGGAATTTTACCTGAAAAAAGAAATATGTATGAGAAAAATAAAATAGATTCAAAAAAAATCACTAACAAAGTATCGATCCCAGAGGGCGAAATTTGTGTGGAAGTTTCTAAAGGTTGTGCATTATTAATAAAATCTAGATATTTTATGGATGTTAATTTTTTTTCAAAAAATTATTTTTTGTTTTGGGAGGAAATAGATCTTTGTAGAAAATTTTTAAATAAAAAATTATCTATTATAGTAAATCCAAATGCTTTAGCTTTTCATAAGCAAGGTAAATCAAGTAAATTATCTATTAATAATTTTTTTGTAAGATGTTTCCACAGTGAGCTATCTCCCTTGTATTATTTTAACATTAAA
>CESM01036623.1_pt1 | contig 10203 bp, 6 predicted proteins | sample 361421 | NCBI WGS metagenome assembly CESM01 (sample SAMEA2622219, study PRJEB7988) | marine metagenome | isolation source: saline water (ENVO:00002010), including | reverse complement strand
TTGTTTTTGCTTTACCCACCATACACGTTTCTCTTGGTGAATATCTAAGGAGTCGTTTTTCTCAATTTCTTCAATTTCTTCCTTAGAAATTTCTGGACCATCAGGGTTGGTTTCTAGGATATATTCAGGCCCTTTCTGATTAGGCATTTCAGCAAGTTTTTTTTGATATTTTTCAATAAGATCCTTTCGGCCTTGAATCGGATCGTGAACTGCAAAGTGCTCTAAGTGAACAAAGAATGGTCTATCTCTGTTTCTTTCAATAAAATTGAGTGCCGCATCAGTCAGCTTGTCAGTATAATAATCCCCTTTTTTTGCAGGAAGAGTTTTTTCATACTGTTTGGAAAATGGATAATAATAGGAACGCACCCACCCAGTGATTGCTTCATCAAACCCATATGATTTTGGATCTTTACGCAAATGGGCCTTTCCAAAATCGGCAGTGGCGTATCCATGTTTTTTCAATGTTTCGGCCAAAGTAATTTCATCATCGGGCAGTGACATAAGTTTTTTAGCACTATGGAGCTTTTCAAATTTTCGTTCGGGTCGCCCATTTAGCCATTCTGTTAAATCGGTGCGAGCCGGATATTTCCCAGTCAGAATGCTGGCGCGGCTAGGAGAACAGACGTGACAGGTCGAGTAAGCATTATTAAACAACATACCCTCTTTGGCTAAACGATCGATGTTTGGTGTTTCGTGGAAGTTACTTCCGTAACAACCTAAATCGCTCCATCCGAGATCATCGACGAGAAAAAAAACAATATTTGGTCTCCGGGTATTTTCTTCTGCCGAGCATAGGTTTCCAAGGAACCAAGTTAGAAGAATAAAGATGACTGTTGTCGTTGAATTTTTCATTGCTACTTAATTTTAGGACCGTATTAATCCTCATTAATATTTTATTTAACCATCAGCTTTTAACCTCCCCAGTTGAATCTGATTCGAATCTGTCCAACTGACCCACAAATAATTACCACTAAAAATTGCGCGAGGCATGCCACTAGAACGAGTTTCATCAATTTGGGTGAGCGTTGTCATTTCTTTGATTTCTCCAGCTAAGGAAACTTCAGCCACCCGCAAAACAGATCGGTTTTTTTCAAATCCAATCCATACGGTGTATATTGAGTCTTTGGTGCAGACCGTAGCGGATCGGCCAATTGGTGCGTTTTTATCGAGCACTATGTCTTTTCCAGATTTATTTTGACCCGCCATGAACAAACGAAGAATGACTTGAGGCTTCTTATTGATAATGGTGAATCTACTGACTGCAACAAGGTTGCCTGTTGTAGCGATACTGGCTCCATTGACTGGACAGCCAGGCATGAGCCAATTGTCTGCTTGAAGTCTAGTCGGTTTAGTCCACTTACGATCTTTACCAAGAACAAAGCTAATATCACGGACTTCTTGAGGAGAACGATTTCGATAGACGACTATCGGCCCACTTGACAATTGAATTGCAGAAGTAGGGCAGCAAGTGCAGACATCATCATCAAGTACACATTCATCTTTAATTTGATCACCGTCTATGATGGCACTGCGCAGCATCATCTTGCCCTTTGGTTTGCTCATCATGCGACCATCTAACCAGAAGGCACGCACATGGCTATCTTCAGGGATTAATGATACAAAACCATGCTCTGTAGCGCTGGTATCATTATGTAACCATCCAATAGAATCCCAACGTTTTCCTCGGTTAACAGAACGCTCGATTCGAACACCATATGCGTAGGTTTTATTACCAATGCGATTTAGCCAGTTAGCATAAAGATCTCCTGAAGGGGCTTCAATAAGGGACGGAATATCAGCCCAGTTTGCAAACATTTTTTTGGATTCAGCAATCAGATTTTGTTCATCAAATTTCAAGCCGTTCCAACTTGCCATTTTCAACTTATCTGTACCTTTTTGATTACGCTCAATCCAGCTCAGTGCGAAATGATCTCCAAAAGAACATAAATTTGGAGCCAAAGCGTTTTCGTTTGCCGGAGTTTTCACCATTTCGAAAGTGAAAGCATTTGTGCTCTTTATAGCTATACACAGACAAAATAGAAATGTTATGAGATGCTTCATTACATTGTTTGACTAACGGTTAAAAGGTTATCTTTATTCCATAACGGTAACGTAATTTACTGAATTTCTTCAGATTTTTTGCCACCATGCTTTCTGATCAATATTGCAATTTCTTGGTGTTCTTTTATCAGCGCTAGGTCGAGCGGTGTTCCCTCAATGGACCAGGCATTGATATCGGCTTTTTCTTTTATTAGAAACTCGACCAAGGATTTATCGCCCTGCCAAGCTGCCCTGTGTAGAACTCTAAGTTGATCCTTACCACGTACAGAATTAATATCGGTCCCACTTTTAAGGCATCGCTTTAATGAATTAAGATCTCCTTCTTCAGCGGCTATATGAAAATCCCCAATTGCTTTCAGCTGTGCTTCAGTGATTTTTCTTTGAGATAATGGCTCTAATTGGGATGCTTTCTCATCTAGATCATGTTTAGTCACATAGGCATAAAAAGCTCCCATTGAGGTACCGGAGGCATCAGTAAATTTGGCCCATAACTCATCTCTACCTTTCTTAAGTTTAATATGAAAAAAGATCCCTTTATCGGTTTTCTTGACAGGAAGAGTCAATTCTTTACCGCCTAATTTGAGATGAGCTTTTATGGCTGCAAATGGTTTTCCTACGGCTGCTCTGAAAGGTTTGACTCCAGGAACATCAGCTCCTGCTTCGAGTTCTGCGTTGATAGCTTTATCTGCTTCTTTGGGCCACCGCCTGAGTTCCACTGTATAATCTCCAGCACTTTTGATATCAACAGCCCAAAAGCCCGTATTGGATGGTTTTTTCTCTGCGTTGCGAATGTGCCTTTGATTCCATGGTGTGCTTCCATCAGCAATCCAATCGTGGCAGGTTAATGTTACTGGATTGGCTAGTGGTGCATCTGCACCAAGATATATTGCTGTGGGTTGTCCAAAAGTAGGCACGATTTCTTCCCACCAGTCATCATAAAATTTGGTAAGACGAGCTATAACGTTAGGCTTGGTTTCAGCAATATTTTTCTTTTGTCCCGGATCAGCTTTTATATCATAAAGCTCTTTACCATTAACGAGTCGCCACTGATCAGTCATTACAGAACTCTTACGCCATTTGATTGGGTCACGAACTCTCTGCGAATCAGTAATAAGGATACGGTCAGGCCAATTTTTTGCTGTTCCCTCAATAAGAGAGCGAATATTTACTCCATCAAATTTAACATTTTTTGGTTCTTTAACTTTACAATAATCAATTAAAGTTGGAACGACGTCTACATAAGAAGTTATTGTGTCAACGTCTCGTCCCTTATTGAGACCTCCCTTTGGCCAATGCAAAAAGAAAGGAACACGATGACCACCATCATATTCACTTCCTTTGCGACCGCGCATTCCATTGTTGTGAATATTAGCACCACTTGATGTGCCGTTATCAGTGGTGAAGATGAAGATGGTATTTTCCGCAAGGCCTTCATCCTCAAGAAAGGCTCTCATTGATCCAACATTATCATCAATATTGGCTATCATTCCTAGAAAGTTTCCGACGTTAACCCCCTGATTTAAATAGGGTTTGCTATATTTTTCAGGGGAATGCATTGGTCCGTGGGGAGCATTTGTGCAGAGATATACAAGAAAAGGTTTTTCGCTTTTCTTTACTTTACGAATAAAGCGCTTGGCATAATCAAAATAAACATCACTACAGAAACCTTTGACTGGAACTGCTTTACCATTATGAAAGTAGGAGCCATCGAAATATGCATTGTCCCAGTAGTCAGGTGTTTGGCCTACTCCGCCGCCACCATGTCTCAGGACTTCTTGGAACCCTCTATCTTCAGGCCTGTAAGGGTAGTTATCACCAAGGTGCCACTTCCCAAACATGCCTGTATGATAACCACTATCCCCAAAGATCTTTCCAATCGTTACCTCGTTATGACGAAGCATGGAACGACCCATGATAGTGTGCCAAACTCCTGTTCTATTAGTCCATCGGCCTGTAATAAAAGCAGCTCTAGTTGGAGAACAGGTTGGTGCAACATGATAATCTGTGAGTCGAATAGATTCGCTGTGGAGTTGATCTAGATGTGGAGTTTTGAGAATCGGATTACCGTGACAAGAGAGGTCTCCATAACCCTGATCATCCGTCATAACAATGACGATATTAGGTCGTTTAGCTTCGATTTCTGAGCAAATTAATAGAAAAAGAGAAGAAAGAGAGTAAATGCAAAATTTAGTGACTGAAGATTTCATAAATTACCATGAAGATAGGTCAAAATTCCCATTTCGCACCTTCCTTAGATTTTATTAATGAATTGAGGCGGTTCTAGAGAAAAACATGGTTTTGTTGGGCTTAATTATGATTTATTATTCTTTTTTATGCAGGAAGCTAAAGTCATTGAAATTGGATGTGGAGAGTGGGGATTTCGGAATTTACCGATGCGAGAGCATTTTGAAATTGCTCGTGAATTTGGTTTTAAGTGGCTTGAGTTTGGAATAGGTGGTGATCAAATCGGCCGTCTTTCTGAGTTTCCACAACCTAATGAGATAGAGGATTTCAAATCTTTGAATGAAGAATACGGAATTGCGACTCCCTTTTGCTGCATAGAGAACGATTTTACTCTTAGTGATGATAATGATCATTTGAAAATGCTAGATAAGGTCAAGAAGCAGATTCTAGCAGCAGCAGATTGTGGAGCTAAGCAGGTTCGATTGTTTGCAGGATTTACACCTGTTGAAGAAGTAAATTCAGAGATTTGGGAACGGATGATCAAAGCATTCTGGGATGCTGATCAATTGTGTGAGAGTCTAGGATTGACAATTGCCATTGAGACTCATGGCGGAATAACATTTGATGAGGAAGAATCAGCACATCATTTTAATTCAGTTTCTACTGATCCTGATTCTCTTAATTGCCTGATTGAACAATTACCGCCAAGAGTTGGTTTTAACTATGACCCTGGAAACATAAAAGCGGTTCGTCCTGGAGATAAAGACTGCTGTCTAACAATAGTCAATGAGCGTATTAATTATTGTCATTTAAAAGACTGGAAGAGACAAGGTGAAGGATGGGTGGCCGTTGCAATAGGTGATGACGATTTAGATTACCGACCTATATTTGAGAATATGAATTATAAAGGGGTATGTCTTATCGAGTATGAGCCACTGCATGATTCAAGAGATGGAATTCATCGTAGTTTGAATTACCTACAAAGAATAGAGGAGCAAAGCCAAATTTTAGAGTTTATAATATAATAAGAATAACTATTTTATTCAGAGTCTATTTGGTTAAATAAAATGCAAATTGGTCCAGGAACACTGATGATTGCTCGAGTCTGAAAAGAGAGTTTTCCAGTTTCTTGATCGATCTTGTGAACGGCTATCGTATTGGAATGTGCACCTGCTGCTAGTATCCAATTTGAGGTTGGATCAATATTAATATTACGAGGCCAAGCGCCTCTAATTGGCTCGACTTCCGTAACGATTAATTTGCCTGTCGAAGGGTCAGACTTATAACAAGTGATGCTGTCGTTACCTCTATTAGAAGACCAAACAAATTTTCCATTAGGATGAATTAGTATTTCAGCTGCCGAATTAAATGTTTCCTCTGCTTTTACTTCATCAGACAAGGATGGCGTAGTGGTAAGTCTTTTAGCTTTTCCAGTATTTTTATCGTAAGTGAATGTTGTTACAGAAAGTGAGAGTTCATTTAAAAGATAAATAAATTTTCCATCAGCTGAAAAACGCATATGCCTTGGACCGCCCCCAGGAATACTTGCTGCTAGTGAGTGCTTGTCTATTCCAGTTTGATCAGTGTTTACCGTGTAAATATGAATGTTATCGGTGCCGAGGTCAGGCACGAAAGCGTATTTCCCATCAGGTGAAAACCCACACCAATGTGGGTGAGGAGAATCCTGTCTATTCCCAACAACTTTAGAGCCACCCACATGATCGATGACTACAGATTTCCCGAGTTCTCCTTTCTTGTTAATCGGGAAAAGAGCTGTAGAGCCACCTCCGTATTGAGCTGTCAGCAAAAAATTACCAGAAGGATGAACAGCAATATGAGTTCCTCCACCATCTCTAACTAGAGAACTTGTGAATTGTTCAAGTGAACCATCTTTTTTTACATGAAAACCTGCAACGCCAGGACCACCTTCAATTCCAGCTACTGCATAAATTTTTGATTGATCTGGATGCCAAGCTAGAAAACCAGGGCCATTGATTTCTGCTGCCACTTTAGCCTGTGATAATTTACCACTCTCTGTATCAAATTTTGAATGATAAATTCCCTCCGAAGAACGACCACCAGTACCAAAATAAACATCAATTTTTTCTGCTAATGAAAAAGTAGATAAGGAGGTGAAGAGGTAGAAGTAAAAGCTAATAATTTTCATGATTATTTTTAGTTATGAAGTTTTTTGACTTTAGATTGGAGTGAAGATAAATCAATTTTATCGCCTTTATTTGGATAAGGATTATCGATCAAAAACCAGTTTTCAGTGAACGAAGCTGTTTGACCTGGATTCATTACTTCCATAGGGCCTATAGGCTCTAACTCACATGCAGGAACCCAATCTTTGTTAGGATACCAAATTGATAAAGTTAGTCCTGCGATTTCCCCGTACAACCGATCAGGAAAAGTTTTATAGGTTTTTACGAATGCCAAATCATTTGGCATTTGATAAGCAAACCAGCCAGCAAAAGAATCAAAACCTAGTTTAGGTTCGGAGGGGGGGCCTAAAATTTCAAGGAAGTTTCCTCTTTTGCGTATCATTGGATCTTCAGGAAGAATTAACATTTCATCCCGCCCGCGCATCATAATATAACCCTTTGGAAATCTTTTGTATTCTGGTGTGAGTGGTACAATGCCAATACCACCATGGATTGCAAACATCCTTCCCCAGTGACACCATCGTTGAATTTCATTCGAAGTGTTTTCCATGATTTGTTTACAAATTAAATGAGAAGAATTTTCATCAAGAATGAAATCTCTTATCAAACGGATGCCCGCATCTTTTGATTCATTACTCTCAAGTCTTGCACTGCGAGGTCCAGTGATCGTTGAGGTCCATTTTCCAGACCATAACTCAGTTCTTCTCGGAATTAGGTATTCAGGACCTATATCGAACCTTCCAGCTGAAGAAGGCTTTTTTGACCCATTTGGCTCCCATTCACTTTCATTGTCTGCAATGAAAAGAGATTCCTTATTATTTTTTTTGTAACTTAAAACGCGCCCACCGACATGATGACTGAGGACAACAGTGGTTCCTACAGAGTTTTTTAATTCGATACATTGAGGATAATTTATGAATTTTATTCTCTTTGCACCTTTGAACTCTTTTGAGAAAGAAGAGGATTTTATAAGTAGAAAAATGAGTAATAAAAAAGTGCTTTTATACATAATTAGAGATCTTGTGATTTCTGGAAAACGGCAATAATCAATTAAAAAGATTTAGCTGAGGAGTTTGTGCATCAGGTAAATTTTCACTCTCTTTAGGCTTACTTTTCTTTTTCTTTTTTTGCTCATTTTGAGCGTTAGGTTGAACGCTTTTCTCTTCAAGGTGAGAGAGTATAGCCTTAGAGCGTTCAATTATTTTCATGGGAAGACCAGCAAGCCTTGCAACTTGAATGCCATAACTACGATCAGCACTGCCCTCGATAATTTTCCTTAGAAATATGATCTTATCATTGTGTTCACGAACTGCGACATTTGCATTACCAACTCCATTTTTATTTTCAGCAAGAGATGTAAGCTCATGATAATGCGTGGCAAATAATGTTCTGCAGCCTATATCGTCATGGAGGTGTTCAGCGACCGCCCAAGCAATACTTAAACCGTCAAAAGTAGCCGTGCCTCTTCCTATTTCATCAAGGATAACAAGCGAGTTCTTAGAGGCATTATTGAGGATTAATGCCGTTTCATTCATTTCAACCATAAAAGTCGATTGACCTCGCGCTAGATCATCACTGGCCCCTACTCGAGTAAATATCCTATCGACTATGCCTATAGTTGCACTAGCGGCTGGAACAAAGCTTCCTATTTGAGCCATTAATGTAATTAGGGCAACCTGTCTTATATAAGTCGATTTACCTGCCATGTTCGGGCCAGTTAATATGATTAAACGAGTCTCATCAGTATTAATTTTTGAGTCATTGGGAATGAATTTTTCATCGATCATGGTTTGGTCAATGACCGGGTGCCTACCATCTTCAATCTTAAGCTCAGGCCCCTCATTAATCGTGGGACGGCAATAATTAAATAACCTTGCAGTCTCAGCTAGGCCGCAGATGACGTCAATTTCAGCGACTGCATCAGCTGTGTCCTGTAGTAACTCTAGGCTCTCTAGGGTGGTGTCTCTGACCTTTGTAAACTCTTCATATTCCAGTTGTTTAGCCCTTTCGTCTGCACCAAGGATTTTATTTTCCATTTCCTTAAGTCCAGGAGTAATAAAGCGCTCAGCATTTGCGGTCGTTTGCTTTCGTGTATAATCCTCAGGAACATTAGCAAGGTTAGCTTTGGTAACTTCAATAAAATATCCAAAGACATTATTGTATTTAACTTTTAAAGACTTAATGCCAGTGCGCTCGGCTTCATCGGTTTGAAGTTGAGCGATCCACGCTTTACCCTCTGTAGATGCAGACCTTAGTTCATCTAGTTCCTTGTTATAACCGTCCTTAAATATTCCTCCTTCTCTTAAAGAGACTGGGGGTTCGTCAGAGATAGCGTCTTCCAACAATTTTACTAAATCCTTAAAATCACGCATTCTAGGAATTAGCTCATTGGCTAATGATCCTCCATTAAGAGCAGCCAAGTGATCTCGTGATTCTGGAACTGATAATAGTGATTTAGATAAAGCCTGAAGGTCTCTAGCATTTCCAGAACCACCACTGAGCCGCCCAACGGTTCTCTCAATATCTCTTACCTCTGATAATGAATCACGTATCTTTGATAATTGAAAAGGGGCAGAAATTAAGGCTTCAATGAGATCATGCCGAGAGATAATTATCTTAGCTTCTCTTAATGGGTTAAGAATCCAATGCCTTAGTTTACGAGCACCCATTGGTGTTTGAGTTCTGTCTAATGCACCTAATAAGGTGTGTTTTCGACCTGATCTATGTTCAACAAGATCGAGATTTCTGGCACTTGAGGTATCAATCAGAACATGTGCATTAGCTTTGTATACGGATAAATTTCGAACGTGACTGAGATCCCTTCTAAGTGTTGATTGGAGATAGTGAAAAACACCTCCAGCTGCAGAAACCCCTGCCGTCATATCTGAGCAACCAAACCCATCTAGTGAATGCGTTCCAAAATGTTGGATTAAATTTTCAAATGCTCCGTCTATTAAGAATGCATAAGAATCATGGGAGATAGTATTTTCCGAAAGTGTATCGAAATGATCACCCTGTTCTTCGGAAAAAATTATTTCAGAAGCAGAAACCCTATGTAATTCATCCTCGAGATCGGCAAAATTATCAAATTCAGCAATCTTGAAATGACTTGTTGTTAAGTCTATTGCGGCAAGACCATATTTTTTTTGTGAAAAGAAGACAGCAGCAAGATAATTATTTTTAGTCTGATCTAATAAGTTTAGATCATTGACAGTACCAGCGCTTATAATTTGAGTGACTTCACGTTTTACAATTTTTCCAGGTTTGACTTCACCGACTTGCTCAGCAAGCGCAACTCTTTTACCTGCCTTAACCAATTTCCCAATATATGTCTCTGCTGCATGATGAGGGACTCCACACATTGACATTCCATTTCTCTTGGTTAAAGCAACACCAAGTAGACCTGCAGCATTTTTTGCATCATCCATAAAAAGCTCATAAAAATCACCCAACCTAAAAAAAAGCAACACATCCTCAGGAAGTTCCTTCCTTATTGCCGTGTACTGTTTGAGCATTGGTGTCATTTTATAAAATGCGTGCGTTTTCAGGTTAATGATTTAGAGATAATATAGTCAAGATAGGTAATCTTTGATCCTGACAGAAATAGGGTGATGCTCACCAAACACTATTATAATAGTATAAAACGCTCTGCGTAAACTAATTCTAAACTATATTAAACCTCCTTTATTAGCAAGTTGATACACATAGTTGATACACTTTTTTCTATTTTCCTGCATCTGATTCATAGGTACATCATGAATGATTCGGTGATCATTGTTCAATTCTTTTCGGG
>CESM01012160.1_pt1 | contig 10205 bp, 12 predicted proteins | sample 361421 | NCBI WGS metagenome assembly CESM01 (sample SAMEA2622219, study PRJEB7988) | marine metagenome | isolation source: saline water (ENVO:00002010), including | reverse complement strand
GTGACCAATTGGTTAAAAGCCAACTGCTCTACCAACTGAGCTAGCGACCCTAGATTTAACATCTTATAAAAAATGGTGATTATTCCATATCTTCTATACTTTGCAAAGACATAGATGATGCGGGATTGTTAGGAAATTCTCTTATTACATATTGATATTTCTCTTTTGCCATCTTGATATCGCCTTTTTTTAAAAAAATATCACCTATTTTCTTATGTGCTAAAGGAACTCTCCAGTGATTTTCATAGGATGTGATTAATTCAATATAGTGATCTTTACTCTTATCATAATTAAATTCAGAAAATTCAATCTCTCCAAGCCAAAATAATGATAAAGGCAGCTTTTCTGGATCAGTAAAATTATCTATTAAAAATGAAAATAATTTTTTTGCAGCTACATAATCTTCGTTTGCTAGAGATTTTATGGCTTCGTCATAAATCTCTTCGATACTCTTAGAATCATTAATACCATCAAATCTGTATACTTCATCAGCTATACTTGAATCAAATACTTCACTTTCTTTAGATTCTAATTGCTCATCTTGCACAGATTCTTTTATCAATTTTTGAATAAGGTAGTCTTGAGCTTCAAGTTCATTTCTAAGATTTGCCATTTCCATTTCTAATTCTTGAATCTTAAGAAAAAGAATATCTGATTCAGTTGATCTATCTTGAGCTATAAGAAATATAGGAAATATAACTGATAGAATTAACGATAAATATTGATTAAAGCTGATCCTAAGCATTATTTGAGTTAATTAATTTCTACCCTTCTATTTCTACCCCATGATCTTTCATTAGATCCAGAGACAGCTGGCATCTCCTCTCCGTAACTCTTTATTGTTAATCTTGATCTAGAAATACCTTTGAGAACAAGATAGTCTGCAACACTCTCGGCTCTTCTTTGCCCTAGAGCTAGATTATATTCTCTAGTACCTCTTTCGTCTGCATGACCAGCTAACGTAATATCTATTGCGGTATTCTCTAACATTAAATCAGAAATACTTTGAAGAGTTTGAATGGATCTTGTAGAAAGATTATATTTATCAAATTCAAAATATACTGTTGCATTTGCAACAACTGCTCTTGATTCAGATGGAACTGATTCTGTTGTTCTGTTAGAAGTAACTTCTATGCTTTGAATAGAATCTTCATAAACAGCCTCTTCTGTTACTTGAACACTACTGCAAGATGCCAAGAATAGTCCTACTAAAGAATAAGATATTAATAATTTTTTATTACTTTTCATATTTTGTGTCTCCTAATTTATCTTAAAAATCCTGACCATGCAGGCTCTCTTACTTTTCCATAAGTTGAGGGAAGTACAAAAGTTGCTCCACTAAGCGTTACCCCAGCTATCATCCCAGATTTTTCATCAGTTATTGCATAGATTATCACATTCCCATTAGGAGAAACACTAGGTGATTCATCTAACTTTGATTCGGTTAATGGTCTTATAAAATTTTCATTAAAATACTTTAAAGCTATCTGAAACTCATCTCTTGATCTATGCACAAAGATAATTCCTTCGTTATTTGGAAGATATGAACCTTTAGCATTGTAATTTCCCTCAAATGTAATTCTGTCAGGCTTTGTATTAAATTTTGTAAGATCAATTTCATACAGTTGAGGTGAGCCAGACCTGCCTGAGGTAAACATTATTTTTGTTCCCTTTGGAGACCAGCTTGATTCAGTATCTATTGAGTAATGTTTAGTGAGTCTAGTTAGATTTTTAGTTATCAAATTTAAGATATATATTTCAGCATTACCATCTTGAAATAATGTCAAAGAAAGATATTTTCCATCAGGAGACCATGCAGGAGAACTAATTTGATAATCATTTTTTAAAACCATTTCTCTGTTTCCAGTTGAGATATCTTGAATGAAAACTTTTGCCATTCCTGTTTCAAAAGATACATATGCAACTTTTTTGGAATCTGGAGACCATGCAGGTGAAATAATTGGTTCAGAGCTTTTAAGTAGCTCTTGCTCATTAGAGCCATCAGCATCAGCAACATATAGAATATATTTTGTATCTTTATTACTCAAAATTTCATTAACATAGAGAATCTTAGTAGTTGAAATACCTTTCATTCCTGTGATGCTTTCGTAAATTCCATCGCTTATGTAGTGAGAAAGTTGCCTTAACTTGCCAGGAATTCCAAAAACAGTCGAGGCTCTTATTTTGGTGCTCCTATTTACATCATAAATCTCATAAGTAGCTTTGACGCTGGAAGCATCTTCATCTGTAATTTTTCCTAATACTATAAAATCAATATTTAAGAGCTTCCATTCATCTGGCTTAATATCATTAGAACTTTGAGGATTAGAAAGAAGCATATTTTCATCTAATACGTAAAACTCTCCTGAACGCAGTAAGTCATCTTTAATGATATCTATAATTGTGTTTGAGACATTAGAATCACTTGCAAAAGGTATTATTGCAATCCTATATGGATTGTCTGATCCTTTAGTGATTTCTAATAGTAATTCAGCAAATATTAAATTTGGTATTAGAAATAAAATAAGTAGTTTTTTCATGATGTTGGATTGAAACTTATTGTAATATTCTTAAAATAATCTTCATAAATATCTCTACTTATTTCTCTATAAAATGAAAAAGTTTCTACTCTTTTGACTGCCTGAAGAGCAGAGTTATCAAAGCGAATATTTCCGCTACTTTTTGTAAGAATAATATTTATTACTCTTCCTTGTGCGTTTGTCTTAATTTTAATATCACAAACTAAACCTTCTTGAATATTCTTAGGCTTTATCCAAGCATCTTCGATAAGTTTTATCATGATAGAGCTAAACCTAGCAATATCAGACTCTAACTGATCAATTTTTGTTAAATCTGTTTCTTGTTTAATTAAATTTTGCAGATTACTAATTGAACCCTGCTCATTAATTTGGAGTGATTCAACCTTAATATTATTTGAATCATTAATTTTTACAGACTCTGTTTTTTTTGAAGGGTTTGGTATTTCAGAAGTAATCTTATTTTGCTGGACCTCGTTTACAATAATGCTTACATTTACAGCCTTGCTTAATATAGGCCTTATCTGTTTATCAGTATAAAAAAATCCAACTAAATATAAGAAAAGAATTGCATGAATCAAAAATGATAAAAAAGATGCTTGGATATAGTCAGACCTACTCTGCATATCCAGTAGTCACTATGCCTATTTTTGAAATTCCAACACTCTGAACAGCAGCCATTGCTTTTGCAACACTATTAAAACTAACAGCTTTATCACTTTGAAAAACAACTTCAATCTCCGGATTTGCTTTATATATCACTCCAGCTTTTCGTTTTAATTCGTCTAAAGGAATTGCTAGTGTTTCTTCACCCAGATTAAGATAATAATTACCTTTTGAATCTATTGATATTACAAGAGGTTCATTTTGTACTGACATCTTAGTTGTATCAGTTTGAGGTAAATTTACCTCTATTCCCTGGATCAATAACGGTGATAAAACCATAAAAATAATCAAAAGTACCAACATGACATCAATATATGGGACCACGTTTATTTCGGCATGCAATTTTTTTCTTTTCGCAAGTCGATAAATCATTTCTTATTTTTTAAGACCTGTCTATAAAAAATACTGGCTAACTCTTCAGCAAATATTGTTGTCGATTGAGAAATCGAGTCTGATTGTGATGTAAATCTATTAAATGCAACAACAGCAGGTATTGCAGCAAAAAGACCCATAGCTGTAGCTATAAGTGCTTCTGAAATACCAGGAGCTACTGCATTGATTGTTGCCTGGGTTGCATCAGATAAACCCTGAAACGATGTCATAATTCCCCATACAGTTCCAAATAAACCTATATAAGGGCTTACTGATCCAGCATTTGCTAGAAAGGGTAAATGTTTAAGCATCTCCTCCTCATCTCTAGCAATAGCAACTCGCATAGATCTATTGATACCCTCAAGATCTAGCTCTGTAACATTATTGTCAGATTTTAATCTATTAAATTCTTTAAAAGCATTTCTAAAAACACTCGATGAGCCTGAGAGGTTAATTTGATTGTTGTTAACCTCTTCAAATAAGATATTCAGATCAGCGCCGGACCAAAATTGATTTTCAAATTCAACATTTAAGTTTTTTATTTTTCTGTATAAAAGGTATCTCTCAAAAATAATAATCCATGAAATAATTGATATTAACAATAGAATTACCATTACACTCTTTACCACTAAACCAGCTTCAAGAAATAAATTAATTGCCGAGATGTCATTCATTTTATTTAACCATTAAAAATTGTTAACAATTTATCTGGGAATTGTTTTGGTTTATTTTTATTCAAATCTAAAAAACAAACCTCAACCTCTCCACGACATATAATAGTATCACTTTTTACATTAATTATATTTTGAGCAAATATCAGTCTCGCCTTTGAAACAAAGCGAATTGATGTTTTTACTAAAAGACTATCTTCGAGTCTAGCAGGAACTATATATCTTAAATTTATATCCCTCACAACAAATGCAAGTTTAGAATTTTCTAATTCAAGCTGAGATATGCCTTGATCGATAAGAAATTGAGTCCTTGCTCTTTCAAAATACTTTAAATAATTTGCATGATAAACAATTCCTTGAAAATCAGTGTCTTCGCAAAAAATAACTACCTGAAAATCTTTACACTTGAAATCTTTCTTCATGAATTAAAATATCCTTTTGAAATAACTCTTGGATAATTTTTATAAAATCCTCCCAAAGCAAATCAACAGTTATCATTTTATCTGTAATATCTTGATTGATTGATGCTGCAAGAATTCTTACTTTAATTGGCCTTCTATTAAATTTATAAACTAATGCGGGCATCAAAGCGTCCTCTTGAGCACACGATCTTAAAACTTGCTCCCACCAATCTTTAGGAGGCTCGCCACCATCACCATACCTTTTACACTCAATACACCATCTTCCAAGCCTTAAATCAGGCAATTCTTTTGTTCTGGTTTGTTCTAGTATTCTTTTGACAGGATTTTTTAAATCAAGGTCTTGAACCAACAAATTACCGATTTCTCTTTCAAAATTAGCTCCCTTGGCTCTTGAATTAACTGGCAAAACTATTCCTCAATTTCAAAATCATCATTGAGTTCTCCATTTGTATGAACTTCTTGGACATCATCTAGATCATCAAGAAAATTCATTATTTTTAGAAGTTTTTCAGATCCCTCTGCATCAAGATTTACTAATACGTCAGCTCTCATGGTTGCTTCAGCATCAATAATTTCTATTTCATTCTTTTTAAGCGCCTCTAATACTTCGCTTAAGTTTGTTGGAGAAGTAATAACTTCATAACGTGCATCATCTGTTACCATATCATCAGCTCCTGCTTCTAGAACCACTTCCATTACACTATCTTCTTCATAAGATTTTGAAATATTTATAACTCCGAGCTTATTAAATAAATATGATACAGATCCGTCTGTTCCCAAGTTGCCTCCAAATTTTGAAAAAGCATGTCTAACATCTGCAACAGTTCTATTTCTATTATCTGTCATTGTTTCAACAAGGATTGCAACACCATTGGGCCCATAGCCTTCAAATGTAATTTCTTCAATTTCGCCCATTTCGCCAGTGCCTGAGCCTTTTTGAATGGCTCGCTTAATTGTATCCTTAGGCATATTAGCTGCATTTGCTTTGTCTAAAGCAAGTCTTAATCTTGGATTATCTGCAGGATCAGGGCCTCCTTTTGCAGCTACAGTAATTTCTCTTATAACTTTAGTCCAAACCTTACCTCTTGATGCATCTTGTCTCGCTTTTCTATGCTTAATATTAGCCCATTTAGAATGACCTGCCATTAATCTTCCTCTACATGTGTTGACTCAATAAATAATTCTTCAAGTTGATTAGCATCAACAGAATTTGGTGCCTCGGTTAATAGGCATGAAGCGCTTTGAGTTTTTGGAAAAGCTATAACATCTCTAATATTAGTAGTATCTGTTAAAAGCATGACCAATCTATCTAAACCAAAAGCAATCCCACCATGTGGCGGACAACCAGAGGATAAAGCTTTTAATAAAAATCCAAATTTATTTTTTGCTTCATCATCTGAAATGTTTAGAGCTTTAAAAATTGCTTCTTGCATTTTAGGATCATGAACTCTTATAGAGCCCCCTCCGATCTCATAACCGTTTAGAACAATGTCATAAGCTTCTGCAATCACAGTATCTGGTGAACTATTTAATTCATCTATCGATGATTTTGGCTTAGTAAAAGGATGGTGAAGTGATGTTAGATTACCCTCCTTATTATTTTCAAACATTGGGAAATCTACAATCCAGCAAGGCGCCCAGTCACAAGTATAAAGATTTAAGTCATTGCCAATTCTTTTAATTAAGCTACTCATGCTTAAATTAACAACATTATTTGAACCAGCTCCAAAAAAGAGAAGATCATTAGTTTTAAGATCTAAGTTTTTAATCAGGCTATTAACTGTATCTTTATTTAAAAATTTAAGAATCGGAGATTGAAGACCGGTCTCAATATCATTAACATCATTAACTTTAATATAAGCTAGTCCTTTTGCACCTAGTTTGCTTACAAATTTTGTATATTCATCAATTTGTCCTCTTGATAAGCTATTTCCTTGAGGTATTTTTAGCGCTACCACTCTTGAACCCTCTTCATTAGCAGGACCGGAAAATACTTTAAACTCCTCATTTGCTACCAAATCTGATATTTCTATAAGTTTTAATGGAATTCTTAGATCTGGTTTATCACACCCATACTCTTCCATGGATTGATGCCAATTTAATTTAGGAATTTCTTTGATTTCATGATTAGCAAATTTCTTTAATAAGATCTTCATCATTTCTGTTCCGAGAGAAATAACATTTTCTGCATCAACAAAAGAAGCTTCAATATCTATTTGAGTAAATTCAGGCTGTCTATCGGCTCTTAAATCTTCATCTCTAAAGCACCTGGCGATCTGATAATATTTATCAAAACCACCCATCATTAAAAGCTGTTTAAATAATTGAGGTGATTGGGGCAACGCAAAGAAATTACCAGGATGAACCCTGCTTGGAAGAATATAGTCTCTTGCGCCTTCAGGCGTTGCTCTTGTTAAAATTGGTGTTTCTATCTCATGAAATTTATTATCATCAAGAAAATTCCTTATTGATGAAGTTATTTTAGATCGTGTAACAATCCTATGATTCATTTCAGGACGCCTCAAATCAAGAACTCTATTTTTTAATCTTACATCCTCATTTACGTCCTGATAATCATCTAAAGGAAAAGCTGGAGTTACTGCTTTATTTAATAACTGAATATGGCTTGCCTCTAATTCAACCTCTCCAGTTGTCATATTTGAATTTATTGTACCCTCTGGTCTTTTTAGAACTGTACCTGATACTTTAATAACATATTCATTTCTACAGTTATCTGCAGTTTCAAATGCTGTTTTATTCTCAGGGTTTACGACAACCTGACATATCCCTCTAATATCTCTTATATCAAGAAAGATAATACCGCCATGATCCCTTCTTCTATGCACCCAACCACATATTGTAATATCAGAATCCAGCTCTTTTAATGTAACTTCACCACAATAATGTGATCGCATAATTATTCCGCCTTTTTATCTTTTGACTTCTTATTGCTAATTTTATCTTGTTTATTGTCTTTCTTCGAACTAGTTTTGTCTTTTTTATCATCTGTTAGAAGATTTTTCTTATTTCCAGTTTTAAAGTCTGTTTCATACCAACCTCCACCTTTAAGTCTAAAAGAAGGTGCTGAAATCATTTTAGAAACTGAGTTTTTATGACATTTTGGACATTTTTTTACAGGATTGTCAGAAAACTTCTGAATTAGCTCAAATTCATGGTCACATTTTGAACATTTATAGTCATAAATAGGCATAAGTCTCTAAAAAAATATAAAATTATAAACTATAAGGATTTATATATAACAAAATTATTAAAATGCTACTTTCAAAATTATTATTACCCACTTTAAAAGATGCTCCTCAAGAAGCAGAAGTTATAAGTCATAAGCTTATGTTAAGAGCAGGTATGATTAAGAAAGTTGCATCAGGCATTTACACATGGCTGCCTCTTGGTTTAAAAGTGCTAAGAAAAATCGAGAATATAGTAAGAGATGAAATGAATACATCTGGAGCTCAAGAAGTATTTATGCCTATGGTTCAACCAAAAGAGCTTTGGGAAGAAACTAAAAGATGGGACAAAATGGGTCCAGAATTATTAAGAATTAAAGATAGACATGATAGAGATTTCTGTCTAGGACCAACACATGAGGAAGTTATTACTGACATTATTAGAAATAATGTAAAAAGTTACAAAGAGCTTCCACTAAATTTATACCAAATACAAACTAAATTTAGAGATGAAGTAAGGCCAAGATATGGGATTATGCGTGGAAGAGAGTTTTTAATGAAAGATGCATATAGCTTCAATATGGATGAGGAATCTTTGCAAGAAACTTATCTAGCCATGAGAGAGGCATATAAAAAAATACTTGAACGTATTGGTCTTGATTTTAAAATTTCTGCAGCAGATTCTGGAGCTATTGGAGGCGATAGCTCAGAGGAATTTCATGTATTAGCTGAGAATGGTGAAGATACAATTGCAGTAAGTGATGAATCTGAGTTTGCAATAAATACCGAATTATTGCTTAAAGAAGGTGAAGATATGAGTTCTCTTGAGGGTAAGCCGTCGCCAGATGGGAAAGGAACTATACAAATTAAAAAAGGAATTGAAGTTGGACATATTTTTAAGTTGGGAAAAATTTATGCTGACGATATGAAAGCAAATGTATTAAATAAAGAAGGTAAAGCTTCAACTCTTTACATGGGTTGTTATGGGATTGGTGTTTCGAGACTAGTTGCAGCTGCCATTGAGCAAAATAATGATGATAGAGGTATTATTTGGCCTCATAGTATTGCTCCATTTGAAATTAATATCATTGCTATCGGGTATGACAAGAATAAAGAAATAGCATCTGCATCTCAGGATTTATATAACGAGCTAACTCGAATGGGTTATGAGGTTCTTTTAGATGATAGAAGAGATGGATATGGAATAAAAATGAAAGATTCTGAGCTTATTGGTATACCTCTCAATATTATAATTGGTAAACAATATCTTGAAAAAAAAGAAATTGAATTAAAATCAAGAAATGGTGAAAGCTCAATAAACCCAATTTCTGATATAAAAACAATACTAGATTTTTTTAAAAATAAATAATCCTATCTATCTTGCCTTACCCAAATAGGTGAAGACCAAGCTCTTTCTTGAAGAGTTGCGTCAATATCAGATCTTGGTTTTTCTCCAGCTCTGACTGAATCCCAAGTAGACCATCTGCATGAAGGATTCTCTAATACGCGAACATAATAAAAGGCATTCTGATCTTCTTTAAAATTTGGATCTTTCCATAAAGTTTTTAATTCTGAGCTACCTAAATTATTAGTTGAACAATCATTGAGATTTACTTGAGATCCGTTATCTGGACAGCGATATGTTGATGGATCAACTTGTAAATTATCAGAGCATGCCACATCGTAAATTCTTTCATTATGTTCTCCATTTTCTATCCAGCCTTTAACTATTTGAGAACGTTGCAACTTTCCACTATAAGGATCTGAAATTGCCCATATTAAGAATGTAGGGCTGCCTGTACCGTCGGAAAAAATATTCCCGCCCATTGGGGTATTCTTGGAATATGCTTTTTTAATAAGGTTATTATCATTAAGTTTGAGATTCTCTAAATCATAACCTCCAAAGAATCTCACTTTAATCCTTGGGCCTGAAGTTGCAAAAGTCTCTTTATTCCTAAATGCTGTAAAAATAGACTCTCTAGTATTTTCCTCTGCCCATACCCCAGCAAGCCCTGAAGCTCCAAAGTAAATAAGACGATCGCCAACCGCTAGGTAGTAATTGTCATCAATATAAGTCATTGAATTATTACGTATTTTGCTCATAGTAAAACCATATAATTTTTTAAATGGAACTGAGCCCCTTAATTTTGGTGAGCCATCTAGAGTACCTATCTTAGAAATAAAAGTTTCTTCATTGTATGAGGCTCCCCCAACATGGCTATCACTTGATCCTATTAAACCAAACTTATAAGGGTTAACAATTCCCTTTTCTTCAATAGCTAAGCCTCTAAGGTAAGCGTCTCTGACATAGGCACCTTTTATGTTTCTCATCTCATTTGATTGTTTAGATGA
>CESM01197570.1_pt1 | contig 10241 bp, 7 predicted proteins | sample 361421 | NCBI WGS metagenome assembly CESM01 (sample SAMEA2622219, study PRJEB7988) | marine metagenome | isolation source: saline water (ENVO:00002010), including | reverse complement strand
TAAGCTTTTCTAGCGGGATTAAATTCTTAACTCGGTTGTTAGAGAGTTCAATATACTGCAGAGCAGTTAGTCCAGATATCGGATCAATATTCTCAATTTTATTTTTAGCGAGATTTAGATACTGTATGCGCTTGAGATCCTTGATTGAGCTAAAGTCAGTAATATTATTACCGGCAAGATCTAGAGATGCTAATGCACGACATTTTTCAAGACCGCTCAAATCTTTGATTCCAGCATTAGTAACTTTGATAGTTGATAGATGAATTAAATCTGCTTCTACCAATGGTTCCTTGTTGTAGCGTTTAGCAAAAACAAATTTTCGCACGCCCTCCTCTAGAGCCTTGTCTTTAAAAACCGATTTTGGTTTCGGCTTCTCTTCTTTCTTTTCTTCCTTTTTCTCTTCTTTTTTGTCCTGAGCTTGCAGACTAGGTATGGCCAATACTCCCAGAATTAGCCCGGTTAAAAATATACCTCTAGTGATCATCATAATTTTCATGCTAAATCAGAAACGCAGGAAACCTTAATACGACCTCGAGGCCAAGTGTTTTTTGCATGCTTTTATTCTCAATAAAAACGAAAAACCTGTTTTTTAGGACTCAAATATGCTTGAGCGATTTAGTAGTGTTTTAAGGCGCTGCTGATTGATAATTTAAGCTTTTAATAGCAATGAATGTTAATTTAAAGCCATATTATTGGGTCCTAATTGTTCACAATCATTAATATGCTTAACTATAGTTCTACCAAATTGATTACAATATTTACTGTAATTAAGATTTAAAAAAAATTTGCAAAGTATAATATTTTAGTTAGTTTCTGCCTCCGCTTTTTGGGAGCGGGTGTAGCTCAGCTGGTAGAGCGCCACCTTGCCAAGGTGACTGTCGAGAGTTCGAATCTCTTCACCCGCTCCAATTTCCACTCTTTCGCTCTTTTTCTTTAGATTAGATATTACATAATCTATGATCTTCGTACTTAGTATTTAAAAAGCATTATTGGCTGTATTCATATTATAAACTAAATGTAATCGAGTTGGTAGAATCAGGAAGAGGTAATAAATTAGGTAATTTTAAAAGACTGTATGACGCGAAATCGAATAATAGAATTTAGCTTCTTTTGTTTGTTAAAATTATTCAAATGACACAAACAAATTCGTAAATGGAAAATAGACGAAAATTTATTAAATTTTTTTCTGCTGTAGCAGCTGGTTTTGTAGGTTTGAAACGTTTCACTGAAGCTTCGATTACAGGCAAGCAGGACTACGAAAACCAAATAGATATTTATGGCGATTTGGTTAAAGATCCACAACGGCTGATTGATTTGCCCAAGAATTTCTCTTACCGAGTTATATCTAAAAAAGGAAATATAATGACGGATGGGTTATATGTTCCTGGTGCTCCAGACGGAATGGCAGCATTTCCTGTAAATAAGGATAGAGTTCTTTTAATTCGAAATCATGAATTAAATCCAGATCAATTTAACGAAGGTCCATTTGGAATTATTAATGAACGATTCGATAGAATAGATTCAAATCTAGTTTATGACTTAGGGAAGGATATGCCTCACTTAGGAGGCTGTACCAATATTCTTTACGACTTGAACAAAAAGAAAGTGATTCGAGAGTTTCTAAGCCTTGCAGGTACGATAAGAAATTGTGCAGGAGGTCCAACGCCTTGGGGGACTTGGATTAGTTGCGAGGAAGATGTTACTTTAAAGGGGGCTCAAAGTTTGAAGAATCATGGTTACAACTTCGAAGTCCCTGGATATTTAGAACCACAATTAGCAAACCCAATTCCATTGAAAGAAATGGGCAGATTCAACCATGAGGCTGTAGCTATTGATCCAAAAACTGGCATTGTTTACCAAACCGAAGATAGAGATGATGGATTAATTTATCGTTTTATTCCTAACGTAAAGGGCGAGCTGGCTAAAGGAGGCAAATTACAAGCAATGGCTATTCGTGAGAAGAAAAGTCTAGATACGAGAAATTGGCCCTTAGAAATTAATACAAATACTGAAAATTTAGATTTTATTCCTGATAGACCTATAGCAAGGACTATTGGAATAGAAATTGGACACTCTTTAGAAATCGAATGGGTTGACTTAGATAATATTGAGTCTCCAGACGATGATTTAAGGCAAAGAGGGTATCAGATGGGTGCGGCACGTTTTGCCCGAGGAGAAGGCATGTGGCATGATAACAATAACATATTTTTTGCATGCACAAATGGAGGCTTTAATAAAAGCGGTCAAATTTTTAAGTATATTCCTAGCTCATTTGAGGGTACTCCAAAAGAAGAGTCTGCCCCTGGTATATTGACATTATTTATTGAGCCAAATAATACAAATATTGTTGAATTTGCTGATAACATAACAGTAGCTCCTTGGGGGGATTTGATAATTGCTGAAGACGGTCCGCAGTTGCAATATTTGCGGGGAATAACTCCTGCTGGCAAAATCTATACACTAGCTTGTAATAGTAGAAACTTAGTAGAGTTTACAGGACCATGTTTTTCAGCAAACCACAACTCTCTTTTTGTAAATATGCAATCTCCCGGATTAACTCTGGAAATTACAGGTCCGTGGAAAAAGAGCATGCACAATTAGTTTCATTTAAAATGGATCGTAACTTTTTTAGCTAAACGAATTTAGATTATAAATTATCTCATTAACCAATATTAAATAAATCAAGATGAACCTAAGAAATAAAGCCCTGATTTTAACATTAATTATTATTAATTCATGTTATTTTTTGATGTCTTTGAATGCATATGGAGAATCAAATTGGTCACAATTCCGTGGATCAAAATTTAATGGTGTTGCTCCATCTCAATCAATTTCAGAAGACTTTTCTGAAAAAAATAGATTAATCTGGAAGATTGCAACGCCAACGGGTCACTCTTCACCAATTATATGGGAGAATAAGATTTTTATTACAGGTCATGATAAAAAGAACTTTAAGTCTATTTGCTTTAACAGAGAAAACGGGAATGTCTTATGGGAGCAAATTCGTCCAATTTCAAAAATCCGTATTTATGATCACGTTGCAGGGGATCCTTCCAATTCAACTCCTGCAACTAATGGTAATACCGTTATTTTCTATTTTGATGATTATGGTTTAATCGCAACCGATTTAAACGGGAAGCTAAAATGGGAGTATCTCGTAGCACCGATCTCTAATTCCTTTAGTTATGGGGCTTCACCTATTATTTTTAACAATAAAGTATTCATTAATCGAGATGGGGGTTTCGATTCAAGTTTGCTTTGCATTGATTTAAAGACTGGTAAAAAAATTTGGTCTGCCAAACGGCCTAATTTTATTCCTAGTTTCTGCAGTCCATATCCAATTAAACAAGGTAATAATAATTTAATATTAGCTGGAGGAAGTGGGAAATTAATCGCCTATTCAGCAGTTAACGGAGAAGAAATTTGGAGTACAGTTGGACTTCCTTCTTTTGTTTGTCCAACCCCCACTGAGTCAAATGGAATTGTTGTTTTTGGAGGATGGACTACAGCACATGTATCAGGTCAAAGCAGAGTTGAATCAGTATTCAATGAGAATTCTAATGTATCAGATCAATCTAAAAAAGATCCAGTTGCTTTTTTTAATCAATTTGATGTCGATAATGACAAAAAATTAACTCTTTTGGAGTTTCCTGAAAGCAGAGCGAAAGACGCTTTCAACTATATTGATACTAATCGTGACGGATTTGTAGTTATGGATGAATGGGCGCCACTATACACTAACAAGCCTAATGCACCTGGTCGCAATGTCATGTTAGGAATTTCATCCAACGGGAAAGGGGATATTACACAAACTAATGTCTTATGGGAGCTCAAGAAGGGATTGCCATATGTTGCTTCGCCTTTAATTTATCGTAATAGGGTATACTTGGCTGCTAAGGGAGGATTCATGACATGCGTTGATTTACAAACCGGAAAGCCATTATATCAAAAAGAAAGACTTGGAATTGGTGGTGAATATTATGCCAGTCCGATTGCGGTGGATGACAATATAATTGTCTGTGCCCATCGAGGTAACGTTTTTTTAGTCAAGGCCTCAAAAAAAATGGATATTGTACATTCCACAAATTTAAACGAAAAAATCTTTGCAACTCCGGCAATTGCTGACTCAAAAATCTATATCCGAAGCGAAGCTCACTTGTGGAGTTTTGGGGACTAAAAAGATATAGTCTAACTATATTAAAAACTTGATATAATGAACAAAAAACTACCGGGACTGCTTGGTGATCATTCTATGACTCTAAGGACAGACCCTCGAACTGACCCTCGAATGCTGGAAGGGTTGGCTGCAGTTAAGTTGGATGTTCCAGATGATATGCCATCAGTTTCCTTGGAAGCTCCAATGGAACAACTCTACGAACATGTGGCAGGAGTTGAGAATTTTTTTCAGATTGTTAATCGACGCCTTTTCTCTGGACTGGCTCCTGTAGAGAGGGTGGTTTCTAGGGTTCAAAAAATCAGCGGTTTAGATGGTAATGAAATTACTTTATTCATACATCAGCCTGAAAATATGGAAGGTCCTTTGCCCTGCATTTACCATACTCATGGTGGAGGAATGGTCATTTTAAGTGCTACAGGCGATAATTTTGTTCACTGGAGAAGTGACCTTGCTGCCAGTGGGTTGGTTGTTGTGGGAGTAGAGTTCAGAAATGGTGCTGGTGATCTTGGCAATCATCCTTTTCCGGCTGGGCTTAATGATTGTGCGGCCGGTTTAAATTGGGTTTTTGATAATCGCAAACAGCTCAATATTTCAAATATTGTCTTATCCGGGGAATCTGGAGGTGCAAACCTTGCAATATCGACAACGCTTAAAGCAAAGCAAGAGGGTTGGCTTGATCGAATAGATGGGGTCTATGCGCAATGCCCGTATGTTTATGGGTCATACTCAAATCCTTCGCCAAGATTGGTTTCATTGTTTGAAAACAATGGATATATGTTCGATCTCAATGCGATCTCGTTACTTGCAAAATTTTATGATCCGAATAGTGAAAATTCCACAAATCCACTGGCTTGGCCATACCATGCAACTCAAGATGAGCTTATAGGCCTTCCCCCTCATATTATTTCTTTAAATGAATTGGATCCGCTTAGGGACGAAGGAGCGGTATTTCACCAAAATTTGCAAAAAGCCGGTGTTTCATCGATCTGCAAAACAATTAATGGAACATGCCATGCTGGTGATCTTATCTTTAAGAAATATATACCTGATATATATATGAGCGTCATTCAAGACGTTTGTAACTTTGCAAATTCATTCGGTAAGAATAAATGATTTGTAAATCTTCAATATCATTATTTGATAATAGTTTATTTTGATTTCATTGTATAGTTATTGACTAGCATTCTTAATTTTATAAATATTTTTTTTTTAATTAACTAAATATTTTAATACATAAATGAAAAATATAATTCGTAAATCAGTATTTGCTTTGGCTTTAGGGTGTTTGAGCCAGACTGCAATATGTGAATCATTTCACTGGAATGCGTATGAACTTAAAGTGTTGCCCAAAAATGTGGCTCCGCTTTTTGAATTGTTGGATGAAACATTTTCAATTGAAAATAAGCCGTTTAAGGTGACATTAAATGAAACTATTTTTACAGATAGAGATACGACTCATAATCTTACGATATCATCGTCAGACGTTGATGCAATTAGTTCAATAATGTCTAATGAATATAAAGAGGAAAGAGACAGTTTCATGTCTGAGCTTCAAGAGTTGGCGGAAATAAAGTCTAAGTTTACTGGCGTGAGATCGTTTACAACAAATATTCCTAATAATGGATCAGATACAAAATTGGCAAACAGTTATATTGCGATTTGGGAGTTGCAAATAAAACCGGCAGATGCTCCTAAATTTGTAGAATCTTTCATGAAAATTGTACCTAAGACAAAAGATATTAGAACCAATCATATATTGGGTATGGGTAGTTTTCAATTTGGTCGAGGCACATCAACACACTATGTCTTGCATACGTTTGAGTCATATGCCGATCTTAAAAAATCTTTAGACTCGTATATGGAAAAAGGAGCTATGGCAAAACACTTCTTGGAAATTAAAGATATATCTAATGATACCGGTAACTTTGTTAATAAAGTTATTAAACAGTGGTAGGCGCTTATCAATAACATATTAAGACCCGTATGACATGACTGTCATACGGGTTTTCTTTTTTAATAAAATAATAATCTAATTATTATGTGATATTACTTTTCCAATATCTTAATATTACAGAATATCCAGCTTGGTTAAGTTATAGTGAAAAGATAGGCTTCTTTTTATGAAAACCTTTCATCTTAGCTTTATACTACTAGTTAGTATCATTTTTGTTTCTGCTGCAGCTAAACCGAATATTAGACAAGTTAGTAGTGAAGGCATTCGGCACAGCATATTAATATGCGGTAAGGTTACGCAGCTTATTAATGAGAATAGTGATGTAATTTGGGAGGTAAAAGAAAGTTCTCGAGACGGTTACGTCTTATCAAATGGGAATATTCTCTATTCTTCTAAAAATGTGGCCAAAGAAGTTACGAGAGAAAATAAGATTATTTGGAGCTATGAACTTGCGAAGCCAAACAAAGAGCTTGGGACGGCTGTTCGCTTAGCCAATGGAAATACCATGGTTGTTGAGCGAGGGCCTAAGCCTAGATTATTAGAATTATCAAAAAACAAAAAAATTATTATTGAAGTGCCTCTTAAGCCGGAGACGAACAATGGGCATATGCAGACTCGCATGGCCAGAAAGTTGCAAAATGGAAACTACATTGTGCCACATTTGCTAGCATTTAAAATTAAGGAGTATCGATTGGATGGAACCGTGGTAAATGAAATTAAAACTGATCTGCTAGAACTTGGCGGGCGCGATGCTGAGAATTGGCCTTTTACTGCGATCCGTTTAAGCAATGGTAACACTGTTGCTAATTTGACACATGGCAACAAGACCGTGGAGTTTGATAAGAATGGGAAGGTAGTTTGGAGAGTGGATAATTCTCATGTTGAAGGACGTTTTGCTGATCCATGTGGCGGTCAGAGGCTGCCAAATGGTAATACTGTTATAAGTAGTTATGCTCAACGAGATCCCAAAAAAGTTCGAGTGTTCGAGGTGACTCGAAACAAGGAAGTGGTTTGGGAATTATTTCATTCAGATACGAATGCTCATGGGATACACGTTGTTTCGACAAACGGAAAGATTCTTAGTGACTTGAGTTTGAAATAAAGTTGATAGTGATTATCTATGAATTCAAAATCCCTTTTGGCTAAAATTTTTTCAGTCGTTTTATTGACCGGGTGTTCAAGCTTTAGGCCTTCTGATTTTAATGCAGAATTACATATGCCAAAAAATGGGGTTTGTGCCCATCGTGGTGCTAGTGATTCACATCCTGAAAATACAATTTCAGCTTTTCGTGAAGCCATTCGACTTGGTGTGCAAATGATTGAATTGGATGTTGCTTTATCCAAGGATGGTAAATTAGTTATAATACACGATTATACTGTTGATCGTACAACCAATGGCAGTGGCAGAGTTAAAGAATTAACCTTGGCTGAGTTAAAGAAGCTGGATGCGGGTTCTTGGAAGGGTAGTCGTTTTAAGGGGGAGCTTATTCCTACTCTTAAAGAGGTTCTAGAGATCATGCCTTATAATATATGGCTTAACATTCATCTTAAAGGTGACGTCGAATTAGCAGAAAAAGCGACCCATTTAATTGTATCTGAAAATCGTTTGCATCAATCGTTCTTGGCTTGTGGGCTTAGTGCAGCAAAAGCCGCTAAAAAAATTGATCAAAGGGTTAAAATTTGCAACATGCATAGACAGGCTAATGCCCTTAAATACATTAATGAGACGATTCAGTTGAATAGTGATTTTATTCAATTATTAGGAGGCGAAAGTGTTGATCCAGTTCACACTAGACTACTTAAAAAAAATAACATCAGAATTAATTACTGTTGTGCGAATGATGCCATCAAAGTAGGCCGTTTATTTGATTCAGGAGTCGAGTTTCCATTAGTAGACCAGGTTAGTCGGATGTTAAAAGTTGCGGATAAGAATGGGATCCCTCGTTTAAATCCAATTTATCGTTAGATATAATAAGAAGCTTCATTGTCATCTGCATATAGTTATTGCAAATATCTCTGAATTTTCTAGGTGTAATCTCAATTTGTATTGTCCTGAAGTTAAGTCGCTTATTTGTTTTTGATCCCAGCTTAGCAGGTGTTGGAATGAATCAGAGGTCAAAGGTTTTGCATCTTTTTTTGTATAACCAGATATTCTGTATCCATCATCACTTAATACTTCTGCGCGAATTGATCCACCGTTGGCATTCCCGTTGATCTCTATGGCTTTTATTTTATTAAGTAGAATAGATTTTAAAGTAATTTGACCAAATTTTTCAATAGGGCTTATTCCTGCAAATCTATTACGAGGCATTTCGGCAAGACCAATTCCAGATATTTGAGCTCCGTCTGATGAGTTCCAAGGTTTTCCATATGCACCGTAATAAAATCGAAAGACATCCTTTAAGAAAACCGGAGTTGCATTGCTCCATATAAGGCTGGCATCAAAAATCTCTTTGTTATCCAGAGGAGGAATAAACCACTTATGTCTAAAAGGGCGTTTCCAGTTGAGTCCATTTCTGCTTAACGCTAACTCAATGGGCATGTTGCCGGTATTCCCTGAGTCCATAACTTGAAGCATTGAGAAATAAAGATCGTTATAGAAAAATGCAGGGCCACTATGAAGCTGAACGCCGTCACTTCCTCCTCCTCCCGCTGTCCTTGAAAGTTCATGTTCTCCTCCGCGTCCATCGTACTCATCAGGAGCCACGACCAGTTTAGGTTTAGTCCAGTCTATGAAATTAGTGCTTTCTGTTCGTACAACTGCTCTTTTCCAATGCATATTACCTTTTGGTCCGTCTAGCCATGTTTTTGAATATATAGCGTAAATTTTTTTTCGGGGATCCCAAATCAGATCAATAACATCACTTGTCGACAGAGGTTTCCCTTGGGCCTTTTTTTGTTGTGAATCACTTGAGAGTGGAGGTTGAATGTAATCACCATAAGAACCTTTTATGACAGGATTATTAGCATATTTTTTCCAATGAATTCCATCGGGGGAGAAGGCAATACAAGTTCCTGGATGTTCTATTCCTTTACTAGTGTCCTGTTCCCAAAATGCAGCTTTGTATCTTTTTTGTGGATCAGGATCTGTTTTGTCATAGATAACCGATGCTCCATAGCCATTAGTTAAAAGTATGTTGTTGTCCTTGGAACCTTGATAATTGACTAATCCTAGATTCGGTTTAGTCCATTTAATTCCATCATTAGATTCGGCGTAGCATAAGTAACAGCCTGATTTTCCAGGCCAAGCTTGATACCAAAGCTGATATTTTCCGGTAATCGTATTTCTATATACACTGCAATAACCAATTGTCGTTTCCCAAGGTTTGTCTGTACCTATTAAGGGGCGACTCGAATGTCTGACAAGGGGTTTCAGATTTCGCTTTGTACCAGATCGGTATAAAATGTGATGATCATCAATCATGAGAATAGTTGATTTTGAGTCATCAGTCTTGTTTTCAGATCCAGCGATATGACTTTGCCAAAGCATGAGCCAAGCAATAATCAAAGTTCTATTAATTGTTTTATTGATCACGATTTATTAATGGTAACAGCCTGTTAAAACAGACTGTATCTAAGGTTTGTAATCAATTCCATTTTTATAATGTTTGACAATTAAATACCCTTAATTTAATAGAATTTTCTAATGAGTAACGGTCAACCTGTTATACGGCGTGATGGTTTTACATTGATTGAACTATTAGTTGTTATTGCGATAATTGCGATATTGGCTTCTATGCTTTTGCCTGCTTTAGCTAAAGCTAAGTCAAAGGCACAGCAAATTTCTTGTATGAACAATTATCGTCAACTTCAATTTTGTTGGCACATGTATGTAGACGATAACGATGGTCATTTGCCGCCTAATGCATCAATCAGTGGGAACTCAAGGGGCAAGTGGTTAGCTACAAAACAGAGTTGGATTCAGGGCAATGCTTGGTCTGATGAAACTGATCAATACATTCGGAATGGGGTGCTTTTTAAATATAATGAGTCAACGGATATTTATCTTTGTCCTTCAGATCAATCGACTGTTCAGGATAAAGGGAAGAAACGTAGAAATAGAAGTGTTGCCATGAATATGCACATGAATCATATTCCTGACCCTAGGGA
>CESM01119007.1_pt1 | contig 10241 bp, 7 predicted proteins | sample 361421 | NCBI WGS metagenome assembly CESM01 (sample SAMEA2622219, study PRJEB7988) | marine metagenome | isolation source: saline water (ENVO:00002010), including | reverse complement strand
TTTTTTTAGTAATGTAATAGGTTGTATAGGAAAGAAATATTATAATGGGTAAAAGGCTTACATACATAATGAAATTATGATAGTAATTAAATTTAGTAGCACACTTATAATCTTCTCCTGTTAGATCTAAAACATCTAGATTAATTGTATTAAAAGCATTAACTACATCTTTAATAAAGTTAGGCCATTTTATATTTAGGTTTAATGATAAAATACTAATAATTTGAATGTAACTAATTAATATTTTAAATTTTTGTTGGACAGTTTTTTGCAATTCACTAATATACTCAAATGCTTTTAGGTTAAAACTAAATCTAGGAAATGTTCCTTTAACTTCTTCTAAAGCTTCTTTGCTTAATTCAGTAATTTCTATATCTTCATCTTCATTATTTTCTTCTTCACCATTATTTTCTTCACCATTATTTTCTTCATTACCATTATTTTCTTCACCATTATTTTCTTTATCATTATTTTCACCACCATTATTTTCATCTATGTTAGTATTTTTATCTACTTCAGTGTTTGTATTTTCTTTATCATTATTTTCATTTTCTTTATCATTATTTTCATTTTCTTCATCATTTTTTTCATTTTCTTTATTAAATTTCATAGCAATTAGTTTTTTAGTAATATTAAAAAATGTGTTATCTCCTAATGATGTTAAAAGACTCGGATTATCTTTTTTCTTTTTATCAACACTGTCATCAGATATTGTAGAATCAGAATTATAACTAGATGTAGATTCTTTTAATTCTTTACAATCAACAATACCACCATCTGATAATTTATTAATTGCTTTATTAAAATATTTATTACCTAACACTAAAACAAGATAGACAATTCCACAATATGAAAGTATAAGAATTATAATTATAAGAGCAATAATACCTCTAGTAGTAGCATAATCACCTTCTTCAGGACAAGGTTGGCAAAAACCATCACCATCTTTATCATAATTAGGCTTACAATGATGACATAAAACACCTTGATGGTTTTCTTTACATTGAACAGTATCATTAATAATTAATCTAGAAGGACAATATTCTTCAACCTTACATTTATAAAATTTACTTGACTCTTTTCTAGAACGCCAATATCCATCTACATTTATTAATGTATGCAAAGTTACCCCAGTTTGATTACAATAATATGTTTTATCTCCCCAATAATCTTCATTATCACATTCTATACATTTATCATTAGTATAATAATAATTTTCATTACATAAACAATGCAAACGCTTAGGGTTAGATATAGAATTATCTGGACAAGATTTACATTCACTAATACCTAAAATATCACTATATTTTCCATCAGGACATATTTCACATCCTGGGTCAGATTCTTTAGATTTAAACATGCCTTGACTACAGTTATGACATTTATTATTTATAACTTCAGTTCCAACAGGACATAATAAACATTCAGTGCTATCGTCAGATTTAGTATATTCATTGGTTTCACACATTTCACAATTAATGCTAGACATATCTTTTTTATAATAATTTATACCACATTTAATACAAGCAGTAGAACGATTGCTACTTTTAGAACCAGGTGGGCAATAATTGCATTCATTTTGTCCATAATTACTAGAATATTTACCATCGATACATTTCTCACATATTGTATCAGATTCTTCATTTTTATAATAACCAGGATTACATAATTTACAATTCCCATTCATTAGTTCTTTGCCTACTGGACATTGTTGATATGAAATATAGTTTTTTCCTTCACTTATTTTACCATCAAATTGAATTAGATAAATTGTAATATCTTGGCCTCTAGAGCCTTGTAAAATACAACTAATATTTTTATGATTATGATGAGTAATATTTTCACACATTTGTTCCCCCACTAAAATCATAGATTCTTTTTGTCCAAAATTATCACCAATTATATTTAATTGAAATGGATTATTATTAGGACAATTAAATGTTCGTGGATATGCATCTTGACATCCATAAATATATTTAATATTTGGTCTTTTATATGATAATAAATATTTGTCATCACTTGGTATTAAAAATTGTACTCTTATATCTATTTCTTCTCCTGTACCTTCTGGAAGAATTGATTTAATATGAGAAGAATTAATAATAGTATTAAAATCAGTAGAATTATCACCAAAATAAATTATAGGTGTTGGATAATAATTAAAAAAATATTCTCCATATATATCTATACTAATATTTCCTTCAGTGGGACAATCTAAAGTTCTATTTCCATTATCATTACATCCAGATACTTTATAAACTATGGGTTTAACACTTTTTAGTTGTTTGCTAGAAACGCCCCAAGTATCACCATTAATAGACATACAAATATTATAAGTATTTAGATTAGGTGCGTCATTATAAAAATTGACATATTTATTTGTTACGTAAGTTTCAGAATATTTGCTCTCTTGACATTTATTCATTTCATCAACAGCAATCCAATAACTTATTGCAGCTTCTTGTATGGTAGTATTTAAAAATAATTGTGTTTGTGATGATTTATGTATTATAGTAGGTGATATACCTGTAATATCATGAATAGATATGGGAAATGATTGAATAAAATAAATATCAGTATTTGAAACAAAAGCAAAGCATAAATTATAAATACCATCTTTAGTAATTTGTTTATTTAATCGATAGTCTCCTCCAGTTTTTTGGTTTTGATATAATAAATAATAATCTAATGATTGGCAATTATTTAAACTTAGTCCAATAATTAAATCTTCTTGTTCAACATAATTACTGGATTCAGTATTACCCCCTTCATTATAATAACTTGACATATCATTATTTGTTGATATTTGTGGATCATAATTAAAAGTAATATCAAAAATTTGATTAGAATTTATAACACTATCTTGTGGTGATATATAATTTATTACATTATCAATTCTTTGTCCATTAATATATATATTACCTATAATATACTCAATATTATATTGGTAAATATTATCAAATTCTATAAGAATACTTTTACCATAATATTTACTAGAATTATGACATTTATTATTTAAACATAAATCTATAGATTTAAAAAAATTACCAATTATAGTAATCATAGAATTACTATTAAAAGTTTTAGAATAAACTTTACTCCAAGTATTGCATTCATCATCATTATTTTTTAAAGTAATATTTCCATTATTTTTTATTAATTGTGTATTTTTAGTTTTATTTATTTCAGAAATTGACTCATATTTAAAATCATTATTTTTAATAGAACAATCATTTGAAATATAAATATTATAATTGCTATTAACACTAATCCAATTTATATTTATTTCATTAAACAAATATTCATTATCAAATTGATAATATAAAAATTCAGATGAAAAAGGTTGTACTTCACCACTAGAATACATATAAAAAGTAATACCATCATTTATTTTTGAAATAGAGTATTGGTTATTTTCTTTTGATTGAGATGCGATAACATTTTTGTTTTCAAATATACTTTCACTTGTAACACTATTAAATAATGTAGATTGTAAAAATAAAAATATATTAAATATATAACTAAATTTCATTTTAAAATATTAATTAAGAATGTAGTACATTTAATTAAATAGTAAATAATTAATTTAAGATTAAAACATAAAAAATAATAATTTTAAATATATTAATAAAAATAAAATAAATATTAATTTTAGCTAAGTAATTTATTCAGGTGTATTTCGTTTTTTAATATAAATATTTTTAGCATCAGACATTTTTTTTTTACCAAATGACCCGGAATTACCAAAAGTAGGTGGCGTTACTTTAGGTTCTCCAGAATATAATCTACAATATCTAGGTTCTTTAGGAGCAAATTTAGGTGCTGATTTTATATTAGTTTCAAAATAATCACAGTTAGGATTATTTAAACAAGTTTGAGAACAAGATTCAAATTTGAGTGGTATTTCTTTATTATCACATAATAAATTTTTATTAATACCATGACCTGCTATAGGTTTATCAAATTTAAATTTATCACTAACTTCAATATTTTGAATAACAGAACAACATGCACCAAAAGAATAATTACATATTTTTTTTTGTGTTGATTTAGATAATCCATCCATTTTTCTAGATAAACATTTTTTTTTATTTTGAAGACAATTATCAACTACACTATGAGAACATAGACAATTATCTTTATTTTGGTTAGCCAAACCACAATTTTTATCATAGTTTAGACAAAATTTAGAATAATTAGTGAAGTTTTCATAGGAGTTTTTAAAGTTTTCCTGTTTCTTTTTTTTTAGTTTCTTTTTATTTTTAATATAATTAAAGAATGCAGATTCATCAGAGTCTCTCATAATTTCGCGTTTTTCTTGAGTTTCACCAGCATATAATGTACATTCTTCAGTGTTAGTATTATGAATTACAAAATTACATTCATCATTCAAAGAACATAATGATTTACATAATTTACCGGATGTATCTAAAGTATTATTAACAGAACATAAAATTTTATTAGGATCGCCTTTTATCATTGGTGTTTTAACATATTTATCATTAGATTTTAAATCTGTTATTAATTTACAACATTTGTTTTTAATTTTATTACATGTAGGTTTTAAATTAGGAACACCAATATATTCTTTATTTTCATCATTATACATTTTACCTTCTAAACATTTATCATAATCACTCATACAACTTTTAATTAATGGATTACCACATAAACAATTTTTGCCTTCCATACCTTCCATACAACATGTACCAAAGTTATTACATATTTCTTCTGGGTCATTAGGGTCTTTACAGGATTCTGGTGAATCAGGTGTAACAGGCATTCTATTAGGGTCAGTTGCATATGATTCTAATATTTTTTTATAGTAACATAGTAATATTATAATTATTATTAAAAAAAATAATAAAAAAATAGTCATATTATTTTATTAGATTTATTTATTACTTTTTAATAATAAAGTATTTTTATTTTAGTATTTTTTCTATTTTTAAAAATAATTTATATGTTTAATTTCTTTTTAAAATTATTTTCTTTTATAATTAAAAATTATTTTTATTTTTAATTATTAATGAATTATTATTTAATATAAACATATATATTTATTTAAAATATTTAATTTCATCAAATAATGGGTTTAGAAATAATGTATCACCCATACTATAATGTGTTCTTATTTTTTTATTATTTAGTTTCATATTATATTGTATTGATTTTAAATATTTCCCTTTATTTTTTTGAAAGTAATTATATATTATTTTTGAAAAGCATTTATATCTTTGGAATTTATTATTCATATTTTTTAAAACAAAACATGTAGAATATTTTAAATTGTAATACCATATCAAGTTTGCATAATCCTTGACCCGTGGATCAGTAATATTATAACCTTCATATCCAGGTTCATTAGTCATAGGATTTTCATTCATTCTAGTTTGTATTTGTAATAAAACAGTTTTTAAATTCATATTTGGACTCCAAGGTTCCCCGGACCAAGTACCTAATATGGAAAGACAAATTTTACCATCTGCATATAGATTAGGATTAAATCTTATATAAGGTTTTGTAGTAAATTGATTCATAAAAGTACATTTAGGTGGTGAATGAGGATAATTATTTGGGAATTTCATTTCAATAAAATAGAATCCATTTTCATAAGGTGTTCCTTCTGGTCCAATAATTAGACATCTCATATGAGTAATGTCATTATCATCATAATCTATAAATATATTTTTTAATGGGTCAGATTTATATTTTTGAATTTCTTTTGATAATCTTTTATGACAAATACTAGCCATATTTATTGAATTTAAGAATAATATCTTAATAATTACTAATTTATATTAATAATATCTAAAACAATTTTTTATATAGTTAACATGTCAGAATTAAAATTAACAAAAAATATAAAAGAGTTATTAAATACTCAAGATAGACCAAATTGGGATGATTATTTTATGAGTATTGCTTATTTAACTTCTTCTAGGTCTAGTTGTCATAGGCTTCATGTAGGTTGTGTAATCGTAAAAGATAAATGTATTATAGGTACTGGGTATAATGGTTTTATTGCTGGAGCTCCTCATAAAAGCATAGTAATAGATAATCATGAACAAGCAACTGTTCATTCTGAACAAAATGCAATTGCTAATTGTGCTAGACGTGGTATAAGTGTTAATGATGCTACAATATATATTACACATTATCCTTGTATTAATTGTTTTAAGATTATATGTGCTAGTGGTATTAAAGAAATAAAATATTCAGAAGATTATAAGAATAGTGAAGTGGTAAAAGAATTATTAAAGTCTAATAATATTAAAATAATTAAAGTATAAAAAAAATTGTTTTCTTAGTATTTAATTTAGTAATATAAAAACTTTAAAAGAATATTAATATAAGGCATATTTATCATTATAATTATGGCTCATATTGTATTGAAAAATCAAATAGATAAGCAAGATACTTCATATAAATCATATGAATGGAATAAAATAAAAATATTGGAATACCAAGAAAGTAAATTATATCAAGAAGATTTAAATAAAGATAATAAGTATCTAGATGATGAAATATTATTTGAATTTAAAAATAAAGAAGAACTACAAAAATTTAAAATAACTTATAAATATTTAATAGATAAATTTTATCCTATAATAAGAGAATATAAATTAAAAAAACATAAGGATGATGAGAATACACCTAAAGAACACAAAGATAAACATATATTTACAAAATCAATGTATAAATTAGAAGATAAAGATTATATGATTGTAACAATTACTTTTATTATAATGTTAAAAATGGGTAAATTATGGAAATATTTTGAGGATAATTATAATGTAGGAAATATATTTTATAAACAAAAAGATAGAAAAGAACCTTTAACACCGGCTAATTCTAGATGTTTAATAAGTTGTGACAATAGATTAAAAATATTATGTAGATTTTTAAAAGATTATATAATTGATAATATATTTATAAATAATATAGTAAATACAAATATACATAGAGCAAAAAGATGTTATGTAAAATATATAGATGGTAATGAATTAAAAAGAAAAGTGTGTTTTGATTCTGTAAGTAATATTTCTAAAATAATACATTTACTAAATAGTAATTATATGTTATTAGATTTATCTAATGCTTTTAATAATGTTAAATATAGTTTCTTGGAAATGATTTTAAATAAATATTTATTAGTTGATAATGATTCGGATAAAAAAAATGTATCTAGAAGTATTACTAGATTAATATATTCAATTAAATATCATGATAAGAAAGAAATGTTATATATTAATAGAAATAAAGGAATACCCCAAGGTTCATCAATATCAAGTGATTTATTTATAATTTGTATGGATTATATTCTTAATGAAGTAATAGATGAATTATGGAAAAGATATAGTTTAAAATACAATGGGGATTATAAATTGATTTGTTTTATAGATGATATATTAATAATTTTAAAAAATGATAAAGGTGATTATTATTGTAATGATATATATTATGTAATGGAAGAAGTTTTTAATAAATATAATTTTATGTTAAATGCTAAGAAAAGTAAAAGATCTAAAGAATTAACAAATTCAATATTAAGTTGTATAAGTAATGAAGATAAATATTTAGGTATTTATATTGAAAGAGATTTAAGTAAATATCTAGATTTATTAGAAACAGAAATAAGACTAAAATATAAATTTAATCCAAAATTTAAATCATATAGTATAATTGATGAATTTCTTAAAAATAAAAAAATGAAAGATTTAGAAAAAATGCAGTTGCGTGGTAAAATACAATATGCTTTATCACCATACGCATCAAATATAGAAGAAAGACATAATATCTTTATGTTAAGAGGATATACAAATATTGCTAATGAATTATTTAAAATTTAATAAAAAAAAATATTAATATAATTAATTAATTTTTATTTTATTTAAAAAGTATTAGTTACTTTATTTTTTTTAAATTTATAGTTACTTAATTTATTCATATCATATCACATTAAAGTGCTTGAGAAGATTCACGTTCTTCATTAGTAAATTCTACCTGAGCATTATTACTAGTCCTTGACCTATTAAGAGCTTGACTTACAGCTTCAAATGAGTTATTAGAACCTCTGGGTGATTGGGTATAAGTCATGCAACTTCCAGCACGAAATCCCATAGAACCACCATTTTCAATAGCATCTTGGTTAGCACCCATATAAATAAATTTCCATTCAGGATGAGAAGCAATGAGTTTCTTAATGTCTTTGTTTCTAAATTCTTTAGATTCATTTTCTTCACCATCAGTAACAGTAATAAAATATACATTGTCAAATTCTTCTTCTTTACATTTCTTTTCAGCTAAAAGAATACTTGAACCAATGGCATCAAATAGTGCAGTAGCACCATCAGCTTCAGGAGTAAAAAGTATTTCTTCATCCATTTTAGTAATAATTGGTTGTTGTACTTTATGTGAAAAGGGTACAATAATAAATTGTGACTCATTAGAGATATCTTTTTGTCTTGATTTAAATGACAATACAGAACCCCATTGATCTTTTATTGTTGCGTACATAGATCCAGAAGTATCAAATACAACAACATATAGTACTTTAGGTATAATAGAATTTGATTCAGTAGTTGCCATTATGATATTTATTAGTTTAAGAATAAAATTTACTTTATATAATTATATAGTTTTCAATATAAAATTAATAATTTAGTTATAAAAAACAATTTTATATTTAATTTTTACAAAAAAAATTGTTTTTTTTTAATTATTTTTTAATTAAAATAATATTATAAGTTTTCATAATTAATTATGATTGTTGATATTAGTTACATTTGGACAACATCTATAAGTAGTGATTCAAAAAATTCAGCAACATTATTTTTAAATTCTCATTCAGAAATTGAGAATTTAAAACATTATGAAGACCCAGAAGAAGATGTAATTTGCCCTATTAGTGGTTCAGTGATAAGAAATCCTATAATGTTAAATGGTCATTGCTATGAAAAAGACTCATTAACTTCCTGGTTGAATTTAAAAAAAATTGATCCTTTAACTAATTTACCAATCACTGATAATGATTTAAATACAGATATTCCTTACAATTTATTAAGAAAACGTAATTTACAATACATAAACAAAAAACAATATAATGTAGAAATAAACAGAGTTACGGTAGATTTTGAAACAAAAAAAATAATGTTTCTTATCAAAGATACAAAAGAATGTATTAATGTAATGTTTAATCAAATATTATCATACACAATACAAGGGTTATGTTGTAATTGTTGTAGTTTAGAAATAATTTTAGAATCTAAAATAGATTCAAAACCATCTACAATTTATATTATGAAAAGTAATTTGGCTACAACTCTAGAAAAATACTTGAATAAGTATTTTAAGCCAGACGATAATGACCCATTTATACAAGATGATTTTGATTTATAAGTTTTAAAATATATATATATTTTTTTATTTTTTATTAGTTATAATATATCTAGATGAATAAAATTATTTATATTTTAAAAAATATATATGTATATAATAATAATAGTTTATACCTTTGAATATTAAAAGTGTATGTAAAATGAATTATATTTATATTAGTAATAGAACAAGAGAAAACTTAAAATTGTCAAAATTACCATCAACACAAATTTTGCAATCTTATAAAAATATTAAATCTAAAAAAAAAAAGGGAGAGAAAAAATGGGGGATATTTCTGTTTGATAAAGTTAAAAATGAAATTGTAGGTGTTTGTGAAGTTATGACAGAAGAAGAAGAAGGTATAACTTTTTTACTTATAGTATATGTATTTATAGATATTGAATATAGAGGAAATAACCAATGTTACGAATTAGTAAAAAAAACAATATTAAAAAATAAAAAAAAAGGTGGTAATTTAATTAAAGTTGTTATTGCTGGTGGAGCACCTATTTTAAAGTGTTTAATAAAGGTATTTAAAGATCTTAAGTATAAAATAAAAAAATATAAATCTGATAAAACAGAAAATATAAAAAATTTAAAAAAAATAACCTTTGAAGAGGCAATTAAAATAGAAAAAAAAAATTATAAATCTGATACTTGGCAAACTTTATTTTTTAGTTCATAAACTTTATATGGTAATTATAATACGTTTTTAATAATTTATTAATAAAAAATAATAAATACTTAATTAAATTAATAAATACTTAGTTAAAATAATAAATACTTAGTTAAATTAATTAATATTTAAGAAAAAAATAAAATATATGTATATATTAAGTATAGTTTAATTTAATTAATTA
>CESM01214398.1_pt1 | contig 10245 bp, 16 predicted proteins | sample 361421 | NCBI WGS metagenome assembly CESM01 (sample SAMEA2622219, study PRJEB7988) | marine metagenome | isolation source: saline water (ENVO:00002010), including | reverse complement strand
GGCAGAACTTTTCTCATATAGTCATCATCAGTTAATAATTTACGAAGTATCGTCTGTTCAATGCGTATATTCATCTATTGGCTTTTTCTCATCTAATTTTACCCAACCTTCTTTTTCTCCACGTTCTATAATATCTTCTAATACTCTGGCTAAAACAAAATGCAATTCCTCATTATCTAATGAAAGTTCAGGATCAGGACTTTCAATTATATTAAAATCATAATTAAATTGTTTTCTTTTTCCATCAAATGATATAGTACCAAACTGAACTATTGATTCAGTAAAATCGCCAGTTAATATTCGGATATGCCAAGCATGGGAATCATCAGGTGATGGAATTAATTCATAATCCTTATTCTCTTGCATCTTCGACATCTATACTCCTATTACCACCAATTTGATAAGCACTCTTTATATATTCTTTAAAGTCTGTATTTTCAAAAATAGGTTTCCAAAAATCTTCAAATAATGTCATTTCATGCCTAACTTTATTTTCTTCATTTGCTCGAGCATACCAACCAGGCGATGGTTTATTTACATAACCTCCTGCCATAGCAACATCAAGTAAACCTGAATAAGATAAGACACCGCCTTCCCAAGAAACAGAAATTGGTATTTTAGATTTTTCTTTTACATAACGTGATTTTTCTACGTTAATGATAAAATGGTAACCTTGAATCTCTGTGCCCTTTTTATCTTGTTGACGACCAATAATCCATATATTATCTGCGCTATAATATATGCCAGTACCACCAGATACAACATCTTTAGGAAATAGTCCTATTTCTTTATACGTATGATTTACTGCAACAAGCGGTATATTTTTCATATTTAAATATGGCGTACACATTCTAAATAAACCTTTAAGAGCTTTTGCTCTAGACATATCTGCCACAGATTTTTCATTAATCGCATCATCTAATTCTTTCTTTGATGCTAAATTACCAACCGAATCAATCATTATGATAACTTTATCATTACGATCTATACCTTCTAATTGACTTATCATATCAAATTTTAATTCTTCAACATTTGTAATTGGTGTATGTAAAACACGAGAAGTATCAATATTGAATTGTTCAAAATAAGTTTGAGGCGAACCAAATTCTGAATCATAAAATAATAATACTGCGTCTTCATATTTTTTTAAATAAGCAGAAGCCATAATTAAACCAAACGAAGTTTTAAAATGTTTTGATGGTCCTGCTAATACTGTCAAACCAGGTGCTAATCCACCTTCTGTTGTACCAGATAAAGCAACATTCATCATTGGAACATCTGTTGCTACCATATCTTTTTCTGTAAAAAATTTACTTTCAGAAAGAATATTTGTATATTCTACTTTACTATTCTTTTTTAATTTATCCATTATCGACATATATGTCTCCTAATTTTTCTTATAATAACTTTTATACCACTCAACAAAATCACGAATTCCATTTTCTATATTCGTCATTGGAACATAGCCTAATTTTTTAATATTGGTTATATCGGCTAATGTATGACGAATGTCTGCTTTGTGCATATCACTAAATTTTATTTTTGCCTTACGACCTAAATTTTCTTCTATCAATGATACAAACTTCATGAGCGGTATACTCTTTCCACTTCCAATATTAAATATTTCATGCGTATTAATTCTTTTTACTTTATCTATGAGTAATTGTACACCATTTACGATGTCTTGTACATAGGTAAAATCACGAGACATTTCTCCATGGCCATAAATTTCAATAGGTTGATCATCCATGATTTGATCAGTAAATTTATAAAGAGCCATATCTGGTCGACCATGCGGTCCGTATACAGTAAAAAATCTAAATCCTATAGATGACGATAAATCACTATGTTTAAATTGACATTCATTAACGTATTTAGACCAAGCATATGGATTTTTATGGTGTTTAAATTCCATATTTTCTGTAAAAGGTGGCGTTTGATCGGCATAAACGCTTGAAGACGAAGCATATACAACTGGTATTTTAAATTTTTCTGCTAATTTAATTATGTGTTGAGTTCCGAGTATATTTGTATTTATGTAATTATCAGGATTTTCTAATGAATTTCTTACACCAGCATATGCTGCTAAATGTACTATAACACCAACATCTTTAAAATCTTTTTCATTTAAATTAATTATATCTTTATTATATACATTTATATTTGAAATTTTTAAGAGATCTGCACGATTTTCTTTTAGCCGTGGATTATAATATGAATTAAAATTATCACAACCGTCAATGTCATTACCAAATGCTTTTAATTCTATAGCTAAATGATATCCTATAAATCCAGCAATACCAGTAATGTATATCTTCATTCATAACTCACGTTTTGTTCTTTTTCTCTATCGTCTTTTTCATATTGTAATCTATACGCATTATTCTTTTTTATAACATATTCTAGTATAGGCATTTGATCAGTAAAATTTACCCAAGCAGAAAGATCTTTTGGAAAACATGCACCGCCAAAACCTCTTTTTCCATCAAAACCAGGAACTCTTGTATGCGATTGACCTATTCTAGGATCTGTACCGATAGCATTAATTACTTTACCAAAGTTTCCACCAAATTTATTAATAACGTCGTATAGTTCATTATACCATAAAACTTTTGTTGCTAAAAAACAATTGATTCCATATTTTACAAAAGAAGCATCGGTTAATGACATGTGAAAAGTAGGACAGGGTTTACATATACTATAGTCTTTATAATATTGTTCTACCATTTCTGTCATATCTTTATTACCTCCAAATACTTGAATTGAAGGATTGATTATATCTTCATTAGCATTTTTTTCTGTAAGAAATTCTGGACTATATACTATTTCCATTGAAGTATCAATATCAAATAAAATATTTGGTGGTATTGTAGATTTAATAATTATAATTCCGCATTTAGTATTTTTTAAATTATTTAAAATATTCTCTAATATAGTCGTATCACAAGTTCCGTTTTCGCTCATTGGCGTTGGAACACATACAAAAGTAATATCTGAATTTATATCAGCATACTGTTTTTCGAAAAACTTGCCGCCAAAATTGTATTGACCATATTTTGGATCTATAATTTGTTTTTTAACATCGTATTGAAAAGCATAATCTATAGCTTTACCAACGAAACCATGACCGATAATTGTAATTTTAAGCATATTATACCATAAAGTCGTTTAGTGTATGAAATTCAGATTTAATAGGTTTATATTCTTCTTTAGGTTTTGTACCAGTATAAAGTCTTTTAAATCCACCTGCGTTTTTGAAAGGTCCAGCTCGACATACATTATCAAGAAAACGAATAAAAATACATAAAGTATCTTCATGTTGAGCTGGTCCTGTTCCCAATGTTTCTGTTAATTCAACTAAACCCGCATCTGTAAAATCATCTAATTTCATGCCCTTTGGTTTCTCAAAACATTCTAATAATCCATCTCTAGCATTCGATCCGCATTCTAACATACTATTAGGATCTACATTATTTGGATGGTATTGAGCAATATCTGCGGCTGCCATTGCGAATGGGAAATTCCATCGTTTTATACCTTCTTTCAAATGGTATTCATTTAAAAAATTTGTAGTTTCACGAATAGATCGAGCAGTATTAGCACTTACAAATTCAGAACAACGTTCAGCTTGATATATTCCATCAGTGCACATATATTCTACAATGCTTTGCCCTTTACGAGGATGAGGAGGAATATTACCAATAGAAGTATTCATAGCTCTTTTTTGTTTTTTCCAAGAGCGAGCTAAAGTAATCATTTCGTCGATAGTATCATATTTTCCAAAATGTGTTACAATACTATTTCGATATCCATGATCGTACGTACCACTAAATCCGCTACCAGTTGCTCTATGAAATATGTACGTCCATATCCATGTTTTTAAAGGCCATTTTTCTGTTTTATATTTTAAAATACGTTCTTGTACTTGATCATTTCGTTTATGGAATTGTAAACTTTTTTCTTTATTTTGTAAATCTTCAAGTACATAATTAAAACCTTCAGTCCAACGAGAAACAGAATTATATACACCATTTTGCATTAATGGATCATTAACTATTTTATTAGCTTCTTCACCCAATGGACTAGTTGTACCAATATGACAATTATCTTCTAACCATTTTGCTCTTGGCCAAAAATATTTAACATATGTTTTATAATTTTCTCTTCGAACCAAATTCATTTTAAACAGTTCTCTTTAATATATCTTCTGAAACTATGCATTTCACAAAGTAAGTAACCAGTATTAAAACTGACTACTGCTATTCCGATTACTACTATTAATTCATTTATATCCATTTTTAATCCTATATTAATGCATTATTACCAAAATCATTTCTACGATAATTTGGTGGAGCGATATGTACGCTTGATCCTTTCTCCATAAAATTTAATGCATATTTTTCTGGATCCATATCGTACCAAAAACGAGGTGGCATAACAATATTTCCTTTTGATTCGTCTGTAAGAATACTTATAAAGTCATCAGTGATACGTTTTCTTTCGGACTGAGAACCAAAAAACGGAGTATCTTTATAATATCCAGTTTTTGGTAGCTTACGTTTTTCATATTCTACTGGTACTGGTGTAGCAAATTTAGGATTATCAGTACATTCTTTAGCTTGTCTAACGTATTCTTTAATCATTGCTTTTAAATCGATATTATCGTGTCGAAGTAAATGATGCCGAATGTCTATAGAACCAAAACAAAACGTAATATTACCTTTAATTGGTTTATTTCTAAATAAATTATTTAAACCTATTTTTAATGCTCCATGAAGAGTAAATCCATCTTTACGATATATTTTATCAGTCATTGCACTAAATGCAAGAGTATGTGAATCACCAACTGTAATTCCATCCATATTAAGATCTTCTTGTTTTAGTGATGGAATATTTTTTAATTTGGCTTCAACTTTATCACACCAACTTTCTGTTATTTTTTCATATGTACTATTATTACCAATTCTTTTTCTAAAATTATTAGCCCAATTAGGCATATCCCAATCAAGAGAAATTAAATTATTACAAGAAAGAATAGTATTAATACGATTAAAAATATCTTCAGTAATACCACCAAAAAGATTTACAGATCCAGTATAATTAACTCCATGATTAATATATACAGTATTAGCATTTAATATTTTTGAACTACAAGTATGATCAATATTTGCGTTTAATTGATCTGACCATATTCGAGCATGACCAAGATTATGAGACTTCGGAGCTTTTGGTATATTTGATAAAGGATTAGTGATTATTTTAAGCATCAGAAGGATCTATTATTTGATATTTGATTTTTGCTTCTTTAAATAATTTTTCAGTTAATTCACATGATTCTTTCCATGCTTCAGTTACTGCTGCTTTTACTACGACTCTTTTAACACCAACTTGTATTATTCCTTTAGCGCATTCAGCACAACATGGAAGTCCAGTAACATACATTGTAGAACCATTTAATGATATTCCATTATATGTAGCATTATAAATTACGTTTTGTTCAGCGTGAACTACATACTTATATTTTGTTGCTCTATCATTATATCTTTCTTTAGTATCTTTAATACCACGTGGAAATCCATTATAGCCCTGAGCTAAAACTTGGCCTTTAGAACCAATTGCTATACAACCAATTTTAGATGATGGATCTTTAGACCATTGTGATATTTTTTCAGTTAATTCTAAATATCTTTTATCCCAATTACTTAACAAGATGAAAATGCCTTTCATATACATGAAGATTTTGTACTTGCCATATCATACTACCTAATGATATTTTATCACCAGTATCGTATTCTTCGAACCTGCAATCATTCCAATCTTTGACTAATCTATTCATAATTTCAAATTGCCAAGCATAATCGTTTTTATAACCAAAAACTACATCATTAGATCGCATCTGAACGACAGCATGTAAGATATCATCTCGTATATAATAAGTTACACTATTAGTACAAATAAAATCATTTTTACCATTTTCATTATATTCCATCCAAATTGATGGACGATTATAAACTATACAGGCACGACGACTATCTGGATTTTTTAAAAGTTCATCTAACATATGACCATATTGATTATGATACTTATCGCTATAAATTAAATGACCATAATTCGAATTTATTTCACCATGTTCATTTGCAGAAAGTTTCCAAGCATCTGGAGGTTTATCCCATAATTCACCAATATCATTTATATTTGTTGATTGACTTTCATACCATGTCATTTCTTTATCAATATATTCTTTATTTGGCGTACCGAATATTGAAGGTTCAGTTGCAAGAAATGAAGCACCAATCAATTCAATCGTTGACATACCACTTCTATCAACTGTAAATGCTTTATCTTTTAATTCACCAATAAAGTGATTACGAATATCGTTTACAGTCATCATTCGCATTTTGTACTCTCTTTCTCAAATCTGATGTCGAAAACTTATGATCTCTTTTATTAAAATGTAATTGAATACCACGTCTTTTACATTCATCTTTACCAGTAAAATCTTTATCACGATATTCTTCACCTAAAATTCTTATATCAATTGGATACATGTTTATTATATCACATAAATCATTTTCTGTACAATAAATAATGACTTCATCTACATATTTTATTGCTGCCAGTTGGGATTGTCTTTCTACTATTGATTGAACAGGTGGATTTTTTGTTTTTCTATCAAGAGAAGGATCTACTTGAAGTCCTACAATTAAATGATCACATACTGATTTTGCTTCACGTAACATCGCTACGTGACCAGCGTGTAATAAATCGAAAGTACTACAAGTAAATCCTACTTTCATTCTTGTTCCGTTTTAATTACTTTTTTAGTTACTTTATTTCTTTTTTTACGATTTAAAAAATCATGATCAGGATTCTGACCTTGCATCTTACCACGAGAATATTCTACAATGAATGAACCATAGTTCACCATGTCTTTTGCGGAATCTTCTATTGATTCGAAATTAGGATCGTAATCAGGATCATTTTGCATTGCTTCGATAACTGATCGCATACGAAGCATTTTGGCATGAATAATATCTAAAAGTGTTGCTACACCTTGTGGATAATAATCTGCTTGTTGTATGCGCGAATTAGGATTTTGATAGTCATTACCCTTTTTAGTTTGTAACTCTGCGCATTCTTGTAAGACTTTAATTGATTCTTTCATTGTTACCTCCGAGTATATTATACCATATTATTTGTATATTGTACACAATGGTAATGGAAATGGAAATCGCATTTTACCTTTATCATCAGGCTTTAAAAGAGAAACAGCTAACTTAGCATCAACATAACCTAATACTTCATAGCCTATTGTTTTACCTTCTTCTAATGTTTCATATCTATTGTTATTACTCCATTTCCATACCGCAATCCACTTTACTACGTTCTTTGCAATCTGTTCTTGAGTATATTCTCCAATATGTGGACCTTTTTTCGCATATTGTTTATAATCCATTCCACCTAAATCTTCGTGCATAGTATCAATAGATGCTTCTTTTAAATGACATGTTTGTTTAGGATCAATTTGGCCTTGGTGATATTCTGGAAATTCACAATCAGCACCTCGTATTCCTGCATTATAATCATGCATTTTTTTATTTCTATTTTCAATAAAAACTAAATCCGGTTTTCCGGAATAAGTTTTAGATATTTTTATAAACTTTAGATCAATTGTCATAACATATACCTATCATAAATATATAGATCGACCCTAGACGCGTTTTTAATTCCACCGACGATATTTCCACCCCAATCATAAGATCGTCCGTTTTCCTTTGTAAACGGTTTACGACCTCTTAATTCAACTCGAAGTTTATTTCTATTGGCTTTCCAATTCTTCGAGTTTTTATTTATTACTTTAACTGCTTCTCGTACAGCAGCAATATTAGCTTGATCTTTTTTATTTAAAGGATCAAAAGTTCCGACATAATTAGTTGATGCTCTTTTCATTAGGCAGCACTCAACATTCCAAATGGTATATTATAAAGAGTAGTAGAAGTTTCTACAATTGCTTTAGTTCTATTCATTTTTTTAATTATTCCAGAAATAGTTCTTCCTCGATTAGTACATGTTACTTTATCGCCAACTCTTAATCCGCCTTTAGCAGAAACATTAACCATTGCTCTAAGCATTCTTTGTTGAGCTTTAACTACGTCAATAACTCTATTTAATTCATGCATTGTACTAATATTTCTAATATCAGCTTCTAATTGTGGTAAATCTGTAATAGTCATAATATATATTTCCTCATTTATTTTTTCTTATAATACTAATATAACGGTTTTTGAGGAAATGTACACGGTAAAAACACTCTTTTATGCGTTTTTTTCAAATTAATTGAATTTTGTATCTTTTATATTACACATTGCGATAGACATATTCTAATGCTCTATCTGCTTCTTTTTTAATAGGACGCTTTTTATACCAATTACCATTATCAATATCAAACTCTCGGCATAAGTTTGTAATCTCATCAACATTAATAGGATATTTAGATTTAATAGCATTACCAGCAACTGCAACCATAATCTGATACATTTTATGATACCATCCAGTTTTAGTAATAGTTCTATATTCGTTTGCTAATTGTTTTGGCCAGAAAGGACAATCTCTATAAGAAGACCAAGAAAAATCATTATCTAATTTATTCTTTTTATATTCTAAAACTTCTTTTTGAAGAGCATCTGGTAGTCTATCAAAAAAACTATTAAGATTAGCCTTTTCTGGCATAGGAAACTTTTGTATTAAAACGTCGGGATCAATAGCAGAACCAGCGTTACTGAAAATAAAGTTAAAAGCACCATCATATTGCGCAGGTATATAATACATTCGAGATAAGTCTTTAGTTTGTTTATCGCCAAGTTCTCCGAGTTCTGACTGAAGTCCGAACCAAAATCTTCTAATTTTATTATTCTCAATGCTTCCGATAGTTGGGAACACGAGTCGGAACTTAGGCGAATCAATTGTAGAACTTGCAGTACTATAACACACAAAACGCAAATTACCAAACCTAGTAATAAGTTCATCTTTTAAATCTCCTTCGAATTCAAAATCGTCAACATCAACACAACACCAACCCGACCATTCAATAACATTATCATTAGCTCGTGTTGTATTCTTCTTGTAAATTGCTGGAGAAATTAATACAGCATCTCTTTTTGATTTTATATTTTTCTTAGAAAGATCATATAAAACTTTCTCAAAATCATCAAAGCTTGAGAATTCTATACATTTTTCTGTTTTATTATCGAAAATACTTTTAAATATTGTCGCTGATATATCCATGATTATTTTCGTGACTAGGTCCTTCCCACCCTTCTGGTTTCAATAAATCGGGTAATCCAAATGGATTTGGTCTGCCTTCTTTTACACCGGGCTTTTTTGCCATATTAGCTTTATATATTTCATCCCATGCTTTATTAGCGTCAACGCCAAATACATCAAGTGTACCAATAGCAAATACACATAAATCAATTAAACCATCAACAACTTCTTCAGGATTTCCAGCTTTAAATGCTTCTAGTGATTCACCCATTTCTTCTTGACACATACCCAAACGAAAGTTTAAATAAGTTTTCATAAGATTTTTATCATTTTTATTAGCTTCAAACCACTCATGTACACCAAACTTTTGGTGCATCTTATTAATATCTTCTACCCAATTAGTACTCATTCTTTTTCCTTTTATTATATTATAAACTATTTAAATAATTTTGTAAACCATTAATATTGTTTTTATTAAATATTTTTATTATTTTTTTAAGATGTTTTTGCGTATCTTTCCAACTATTAACGGTTATAACATGTGAATCATTTCTATGTTTTAAAGCTTTTGCTAATGGATAATCATTACCTCCTGGCTTTGTTTTATCTCCAAAAAATATTATAGGTGCTGAAACATCTCTTAATATTGTTGCTTTATTTGAATTTGTGGGCATTACATCGAAACCTGTTTCACCAGCGATTTGAGCTACAACACCGTATTCATTAAAATTTTTATTAAAATCTCTTGATATTTTTTTTCTTTCATTAGTTTTATTATCCCAATTAATATAACGTTTACGATCGGCTAAAGTAGCATTTTTTCCTACTATACAGAAATTAACCATACCAGTTCTATGTTCTACATGAATGTCTGTTTTACCAACAAATTTTGATTCTTTTCCTCTTTTTTCAAGCCATGATTCTATATCATTAGGTAATTTCCAATCAGATTTATATCTTTCTGTTCCATCAGCCCATATA
>CESM01105263.1_pt1 | contig 10252 bp, 26 predicted proteins | sample 361421 | NCBI WGS metagenome assembly CESM01 (sample SAMEA2622219, study PRJEB7988) | marine metagenome | isolation source: saline water (ENVO:00002010), including | reverse complement strand
ACCTGTCTCGCCCTAAAATCCGCATCCCGAAGGGTGACGGACATTAAACCCAATGTTTATAGGCTATTCTTCCTCTAGCTCTAACACAAATTCTTCTAACAAGAACATTGGCTCAATAATTTTAGCAATATCTTTTGCAATTTCTTGCCTAGTATTTGAGTTCCAATCTTGCCTAGAGCTATCATACATTAGGTTAAGCTCACTTAATGAGTGTCTTAAATTATCTCTAGCTTCAGTAAATAAGTCTCCTAAACTCATCATTCGCTATCTTTCTTTAATTGCTCATCTAAGAAGTATTCACTTTGACCGTCAAATTGTGCCCATAGATGTAATCCTACACCCATAGCCATAGAACATCTTTTAACTGCGTCACTAACTGCGTCTTTCAGTCTTGCTCCGTCAGTTCTCCAGTTAAATGGTTGCTCAACATCCCCTGCCTCTTCTATAGTGACAAGTTCGCCATCAATTTCAACAGTAAGTGCAAGTATCACACCTGTGACTACTTCCATTTCCTTACCCTGCTTATCGGTAAGTTTTTCACGGATAATGTGTTTAACCTCTTGCGAATAAGCACCAACAACACTAAGTAATCTTTGTCTGATTACGGAATGTTGGATATAATCGCCAAATCCTGTTGGATTTTTGTGGATAAATTTATCCGGAAATACTCTACTTAATTCATATAGTTGTGACATAAAGCACCCCCTTTCCTCGCTTACTTTTCAATCTTATCATCATCAGCCCACTCTGTCAAAGAGTTAGCAGTTCTCAATGATGTTTGTAATTTATTTAATTCATCGGGACTTAATTTAGGTTGTGGTGTAACCATACTTGCCCAATGCTTTACAAGTGCAACAGGTGTAGGTTTCCAACCAAAACTTAAAGCAAAATTTCTTGCTCTGACTTCTATGTCATGAGGTGTTGCTCCAACTTCAGCTAACTCTTTGCTAGCTTTATTAAGCTGACCTCTTGCGCTAGTAGTAAGCCCATTTGTGTCATATTCTAAAACTCTACATAAAGCACTAAAAACAGTTTTATGATTTGTTTTTTCATCATTTACTGTTTGTTGCAATTCGGTAGAATTGCTAATACTCTCCTCTTGTCTAGTCTTCTCTAGTCTAGTCTTCTCTACGGCAGACGGGATAGGGATGTCCTCCGGATGTCCTCCGGACGCACCACTTGGCTTAGTAGTATCAGCCCAAGTATCTCTGTTTTGAGATGTTTTTGCGTTCTTAGATTGCCTATACTTTCGCTTTCGTTCTGCGTCTTTTTCTCTAGTTTCAATTAATGCACCGGTATAATCTAACCAGTCATGAATTACTAGCTTACCCTCTATCTCATCAATCCAATTATGTTTAATAAGACTATTAATAAACAAATCTTCGTCTCCTACCCATTGACTAGCACTAGGAATAAAATCTCTGTATCTAGTTAAGTTTCCATCATCAGCATAATCTAGAGCCCACCACCATAATAAATGCAGGTGCCCTACTGCTTGGGGGACACTTACCCCCAAATCTTTAGCTAATAAATGTACTTTGGGATGAGACGCAAGTGCTTGTTCACTTTTTATCCAAGCCATTATCGTTCTCCTCTTTCCATATAGCTTTCAGTTCATTTACAATCTCTTTAATTTGTGAAAGCCTACAAATAAATAGTCCATCTCTAGTGCCGTTAGGCATAGCCATAAGACTAAATAATTCTTTAGGATTATCTTTTGTTACCTCATAATCCCAAGATTGTGTTTCTGCTTTCTCAAATAATGAGAATGTGTTACTTACTTGTTTACCACTTTTAACTTCTAAACGCAAATTTCCGCTATTCCAAAACTCTTCATCACTATCTTTACCTAGCTTACTGTCCGGAATACCTAACAACTTTTTAGCCCTATCTTGACTTGCCCTACCCTCAACTCTATTATTAGAGTTTTGTTGTCTGACTAACTCTTTTTTAAGGTTATTCAGTCGTATCTTTGTTTCGTTATCCATAGTTTTCAAGTAAATCCTTTAATAAATCTTCATCCACAATATATAGTGTAGATATACCATCCGGGCTCCTTCGGACACCAGACCCTTTGTTTACTAGCTTTTTCCATGCTAGTACCAACGGTTTGTCTCCTGCTTTTTGCTTAGCTTTGTAATATGTTTGATGTATATTAAGATTTTGTCGTGCTTTACACTCGAAGATTACTTCTTTAGGAAGTTCTACTTGAACATCTCCCTCATCTTTTAAACCTCCCTCAGCTAATCTGTAGGCTTTATATCCCCACTTTTTTAATAAATTAACTGTTGCAGTTTCAAATCTAGTTCCCTGTATTTTTGGTTTGTTTACCAACTTGTTTCCTTTCCCATACTTCTTTTACAAAAAGGTCAAATGTTTCATCTTTAGGTGTAATTGGTCTGCTTAATTCAAGCCAAATTAAATAGTATTGGCTATATTTATCCGGATATTTCATTAAATAAATCATGTCTTCAACTGTTAAAATTAATCCTGCATTATGCAGACATTCTCCAAAGTCGCTTAGTTCTAAATAATCTTGTTGAAATTGTTCTACTCGTTCAGTTAAAATTCTTTCTTCGTCTTTACCTTTCATATACTCGGTATATTGCGCACCTGCAATAGCTATTGCGTGTGAAATGTACTGCAACATATCTTCATTAACTACAAACATCTCTTCAACTTCTTCTTCTCCTGTGTAAGTGTCGTTGTTATGACCAATAGGGCAACTTGGATGGTGTAAGTTGTTTGAATAAGTTCCACACACTCTACATCTTTTATTTTCACTCATATTGTTATCCTAGCACTATTCTTCCTCGACAGGCACTATTTCAAAATCTTCATAATTTAATTCTCTGTATTCGTCTTTAATTAACTCTCCGTTTTCATCAATAGTAACTAATCCCTCATACATATTATCCATTGACCAAAAAGACAAAGTTACTTTTCTTTTAGTTAAATCAGCAATTTTTTCTGCAAGAGTAAGCAATGGTGCCCAAGCACTATCAAATTCATAAACCGCTTTATTTTGTCTATAAATATGTTGAGTGCTTGTGTACCAATCTCCCCACTTTCCGCCATAATTTTCAATAGTCCATTCATATTCGTTTTCATCTTTTGGTGGAGGAAACAACGAATAAGCCAATGATTTAAAGGCTTCTGTTCCAGCCTGCTTCGGAGCGTCAATGCGTTTCTCAAAATCTTGAAATTCTTGTTCGTTATTAAACTCAATAGATAACTGATTATGAACTATATTGGGCATTACTTCTTTTTCCTAGCGTCTTCTCTACCACGAACTCTTGGTTGCTTAAACTTGTGATGTACGAAGCACTCAGTACGCTCGTTATACTTTGACAAAGTAACTTCGCAACCTTTCTCACTACAAGTTCTACCCTCATCGTAAACCTTACTTTTTCTAGTAGCATATCTTGTTTTACTACCTCTTACATAAACACTAGACATATTCTTCCTCCTCATCTAATATCACAAAGCAACAATCAGTAACATACCTCATGTCATCCATTTGTGAATAATCACTATAACTATTACACTTTGGGCAAAACTTTGACCAAATAGGTTGTCCCTCTCTTGTGTAATCAACTATAAATGGATAATGATGTTGCATTAGTTCATCTCCTCTACAAGTTTCATTACATCATGAACACTTACATTTTTCTGTATATCTTTTTTATTAGCCGTATATACATTGCATTGAAACTTACTTAAATCCTCAGAGAAAGTATTGACAATAATCATGTCGTCGCCATCATCATAATAATTCCAATTATCAACTAACATTATTCTTCCCCACTCATGCGTATTTTATACTCTAGATAATCTTGGTACCTGTCGTGGTCATCCATAGCTCTTCTGTCGTATGGCGACATTCCAAATAGTTCTTTGTAAGACCTTATATAAATTTTATATGCAAACTTGTAGCCGAGCCTTTTAGTAAAGGTATCTCGTTTATCAAGCTTTTCTAAAGCCACTAATGAATATTGGTAAAGTGACTTAAGCATTATTCTGAAATCTCCTTTTTAAAAGGCGATACTGCATACATTGTAGGTGTGTGACCTGTCATTTTAGCAGTTGAGTTATCATTATCAGCTAAGCTAATAATCTTATCAACAATCTTGATAGCTTGTTCTTTAGTAACATCACTATCAAATCTAAAATCTACTACCAAAACATTCTCATCAATTCTATGGCTATGGTCTGTAAATTCGTAAACCATTATTCTTCCTCCACCGTATAAAAAAATTTAACAGATGTTGCAAAAGTATTTGTATCTACCTCGTCATCATAAGTAATGATACTGCTAATCCCCATAAGTTTTAAATCGCTTATAGCTTTAGATAGTTCTTCTCTTTTTGTAAACTGTTCCATTATTCTTCTTCTCCATTGTCAGTTATATTTTCGTCACGAGCAACCCATAAGTCCTCGTTCCTTTTTTGTTTTTCGTATTGCCAAAGTTCGTAAATAAACTTTACTCTGTCAATAATTTTTTTAATTGTTCGTTTCATAAAGCACCTCCCATTTAGCTTATACTGATTTAAATATAGTCAATTAATTTTCTCTTGTCCACTTTAAATGCCATTTTTTTTCATCAGCCCAACACCACTCACTACTAGACCAATCTCTCCATTGAGTTTTGCCGTATATATCTTCAGCAAGAATTGAAGCCATATAGATGTTGTAATAAGGAGTAAATTGAATTTTTGTTTGTTCAAAACCTATGTCATGTTTGTATGTTTTGTTTTCTGTATATGGTCTACCCCAACGCATTATTACCCATTCATTCCACATAGGTATGTCATATTCCTCAGCTACCCAATTCCAAGTCCAACTAACAAATTGCATGACACCACTATCGCCGTTATCTTCACGATGTGCAGTAGATTTACCACGACTTTCACACCAACCAATACGAATTGCAGTATTTATATTTTCTATATCAAAATGTTCATAGTATAAAGGTGCATATTCCCACATTGAAACAGGAACACTATCTCTACAATTAAAGTAATTATCTATATAGTATTGGTCATTTTGTTCTGTAGGCGTACCGAAAGTAGCCAAGAATATTATACAACTTGTTATCATAAAGCACCTCCTCGTTAGATTGTTTTAAGTCTAACAAATAGGTTATATTAATTCAAGTTCTTTTTATTTTACCTAAAATTATTTGTCTCGCACTCATAGACGCACTTTTAGGAGATTTACCACCTGTTGTAGTGTAGTGTATAAGTTCTCCGTCTTGTGTTTGTGTATAAATGTTAGCGTCATATCCAAGCACTAATTCGTTGAATGAAACAACTACATAATACTTGTCAAACCAAAATGACACTTCGGGACTGTCGTTCAACAAAGGAGCGACATCGTAACTTGTATCTCGCATATAACAATTATATAGCAGTTTAAATTAAAAAAAAGGTATTTTGCACATATAAACTTGACAATATAAATAGGATGTGTAATATAGTTCATAGTGATACTAACACTTGGTTTACAAGTCAGGAAGTCACGCAAGTGACGAAAGGCAATATAAACAGATTAACTTTCCTGTTTTGCCCGCCAAGTGCAAGCTACCGGTAGGTAGCACACTAAGTTGAGGTGCTCAGCTTTTGATAAAAAAAATGAGTAGGTTTTTATTAGTACCTTTATTCACTTCAGCTTAGTGTGGTACTTACCTCCACTACGAATTAACCACTCGTGGTGTTGGCAGGGATGTATAAGGGATGACATCTAACGGCTACAAAGTAAGTGTCGGAGCGAAAGAGCGAGGATTATCAATCACACCCTGTTTGTACCTCGCTCTTTTTTTATTGTGTGTTAGTATTTAATTATGTATAGTCCGGAATTAACCCCTTTAGGTGTAAGTGAAATAGCAAAAATCTTAAATGTAAAACCGGATACAGTTTCATCATGGCAACTTCGCAACAACTTACCTCAACCCGATTGGTATATCAACGATATGAAAACAAGAATATGGACACTTAAAACTATTATTGATTGGGCTAATGCAACAGGCAGAAATAAAAAAAATCTTTCTTACGAAAATGCAAAAAAATCTCTACTTGGTCTGGAGGTAATGGCAGCTGCGACATCTAACCCTACAATCATTGACGATTTGGGTGCATACGACGACACAAATCTAGTATAAAAAAATTAATATAATTATTTGCATATACTATATCTAGTGTATAGTTAATCCTATTAGTACAACCTATTTGAAAGGGGGTGGTGTTTATGACAGAAAATGAAATAACACTATCTAGTGTTGATAATATTGTTGATGTCGTAAAAGAGATTACAGGGTATCAATATATTGAAGAAGATACTAGAGACGAAAGTATTGAGGAAATCAAACAAAGGTTTCCTCAAACAACAGAGGAGCAGATTGAACTTCTTTATAAAGTTAAAAGTGTAAAGAGAGCAGTTGCTCAATTAGAAACCGAACTTAAGAATACTCTTGCATATGAAATGCAGGGCAAAGCTAAAAAGGTCGGTAACGAAGTCGTAATAGGTAAGGGTACAAACTCTTATAAACCTTACGATGTAAATAAAGTGCTAGATTATCTAGGAGATGATTGGAGAGAGGCAGTTAGACCTGCTTTTAGAACTACTGCTATCAAATCTATTGCAAAGGAAAGAGGAGATAATCCTTTTGTAATCTTTGACAGTTTATTTGAAACAGTAACAACAGGGGAAATTTCAATCGTGCCGGAAATGAAAGCACCAAAAAAATATCAGTCATTAGAAGACGGAGAGGAGATGAATATATGATTATGAAACTTCATAAAGATATACGAAATCAACTGTTAAAAGTGGAAGATATACTTAGGTCTAGGTTTGGTGTCGAGGGAAATATCGTAACCAACAAGAAAAGACAACAGACACCGGAGTGCCAAAGTGCATATGATGAGGGTGTAATGGTCGGCTCTGCTGACGGATTGTCTTGGGCTTTAGACCGAATAGAGCAAGAGAGTGAAGAGTATTTAGCTGAGGAGGAATTCTAATGCCACACGCAGTAGAAACAATGTTTAGCGCAAATGTTCCTGCATGGCACCAATTAGGTGTAGTTACTAAAGGAGCATTGACATCAGCTGAAGCTATCAAAAAAGCAGGATTGGATTGGACAGTAACCTTACGACCTATGGTTACATTTGACCCAGAAAATGGACAGGCAGGCTTTATTGAAGTGCCCGACCATTATGCAAGTGTTAGAGATAGTGACATGAGTGTTCTTGGCGTTGTTGGTAACAGATATGTACCAATTCAAAACATGGAATGCTTTGATTTTATGGATACAGTTGTTGATGATAGTGACGCAATGTACGAAACTGCCGGAAGTTTACACAACGGTAGAATTGTATGGATGTTGTTAAACCTTAATAAATCTGTACAAGTAGATGAAGATGTCACTCACAATTACTTGTTATTAACAAACTCTCATGATGGTAGTTCAAGCTTAAAAGGTTTAACTACTCCAATTAGAGTTGTTTGTGCAAACACTTTACGCATGGCTTTGGGAGATATGAGAAATAGTTTTTCTTTTAGACACACAAAGAACTTGCAGGGTAAAGTAGCACAAGCTAGAAGTATATTGACACAAAGCTACAAATATGTAGATGCATTTCAGTTAGAAATGGAGAAGTTATTAGATACAGAAGTAACCAATGATAGATTTAGAGAAATCATGGATACAGTATTACCAATACCGGAGCCAACTACTGAAAATATTAAAGCAGTTACTAGGGTAAGTAATATCAGAGGAGAGATTACTAGCTTATTTAATAAGCCGGAATTTGAGACACAAAGGAATACTGCTTGGGCTTTAATCAATGCAACTTCCAATTATGAACAATGGAAAGCAAGCATTAGAGGAAAGACAAGCCGTTCTGAAAAATTGGCTCAAAAGACTTTACTTGGTATTGAAAATCCTATTACAAATAAAGTACATCAAATGGTAGGTAGCTAATGTTATTAGCACCTATTGATAAATTTGTACGAAATCAAAAGTTATCTAGAAATGCACGAACTTTAAATGCAAGTATTCATGTTGCAATGGTTTGTGCATTGTTAGGTCTTGATGAAAAAGAAAGTTCTAGGGTTGCTGAGGCAAGTGCTAGGGTTTTTAGAATACTTAAGAAAGAACTTCCATTAGATAGTAAGTATAGAAAAGGTTACAAAATGAGTTCCTTTATGCTTAATGTTGAGGAAATTAGGTCTTACATTGAGAGTAATTTGATATTCGGTAACGAAGAAAATTTATTTAAGATGATGGAAATTGAGAAAAAGAAAATAGCAGGAGAAAGTGTATGACAAAGAAAACTGAGTATATACAAGCAGGACATTATGGTTTAGATGTCGGCGAAGTATTACAAGAAGATGAGTTAAACGACTTCCCAACAGGAAGAGGACGAAAATACATTTTGCATGAAAACTCTGAATGGGTTAGTGAAATGAACAAAGCCGATGGTAACTTTGTTGTATTAGAAAAGTTGCAACTATCTACAAGAACAAAAAGCCGTATAGCTAACAGAGTTGTTAAATACAATAAGATTTTTACAGAATACGAGTTTAAATCTAAAAGTATTGGCGATTTTATGTATTTCTTGGGTAGAGCTAAGTGATATTACTAGGAGGAGTAATAATGGATATAACTCAATTAATAAAGGGTTACATGTTCATTGTACTTCGCCTTACTACAGAGGTAGGTAATTCATGAATTTAGAAGATGGAATATCCAAGAAACAATGGATAGAAGTGGTACAATTCATAAATTTTAGGTGGGATAACGCAAAGTTAGATGACACTAAAGTAAAAGAACTATATCCGGACTTCGCACAATTTCCGGAAGATGTAGTTTGGAAATCTATGAACATGTATTACGAGCATGGAAATAAATTCTTTAATGTAGTTGAGTTTAGAAAGTTATGTAAAGAGCAATACCAAGAGTATGCTCGTGAAAATAACAACAAAGCTTTAACTATGGGAGAAGTTGTTTCAAAAGACAAAGGTGGTCTTATTGAGTATCTTAAATTACATGGGTATGAAAGTTTTGCTCATGCAGTTTGGGACGCAACAATGAAAAGATTACGAACAAATCCTTTGCCTACTGATGATACAGAGACATGGGATACAGAAGAAGATTGGTCAAGTGCAAAGTCTAGGTGGGTTGGATACTTCAAACCGGAATGGAAGTTAGAAGAGTTAGAACGCAAAAGAGACAATGCAGATAAACCAAAAAAGCCAAAGCAACGAAAAAGGAGTGTGTATAGTGGCGACTAATAATAGTACAATCTTGGTTGGACAAATAATGCAACCGGAAGTTAGAAGTACAAAAACAGGTAAAACTGTTGCAAAAGCGCGTATGGTCATTAAGACTTATGGGGACGCAGATGATATGTGGGTTTCTGTAAATATGTGGGAAAACTTAGCTGATAACTTTAACTATTCATTTCCGGAGGGAAGTAAAACAGTTAGAGCTATGGTTACAGGTAGATTGCAAGAAGAAAAATGGACAGGAAAAGATGGTAACGAAAGAAAAGAATTAGTAGTTACTGCTGACCAAGTTGCAATTTGCTTAGATTATCAAACTGTTGGTGGTATTACTTACCAAGCAAGTGGTAAAGATGATAATAGCTACAACAACAAAACCGACATGATTAAAGATGTTATGGGAGCAGTAGAAAGACCTGCTGAGCCTGTAGCTAGAACTGACTATACAGAGGGCGAAGCACCTTTCTAATGAACATGGAAAGTTTAATGGAGTGGGCAGAGGAGGAAGATACTTCCTCTGTTCAAGCCGATAAGACTTATACACAACTAGAAACTGTGCAACATATGTTGTTGGATAAAGTAGAGGGAGTGTGTAATACAGAATTATTATCAATTTATATCCCAAGAGGGTCAGCTTTAATATGGACTTTAAGGCATGAACATGGTTGGGATATAGATACTTTAGAGTGTGATTTACATGAACACAAGAACAGGCAGGTCAAATATGTCTTCAATGGACGAAAATATTGATAAAAGAGCTAGAGAATTAGCTTTTACTTTACAATCATTAATGGCTGAGGTAGAGTATCAACACAATCGGCATGAAAGATGTATTGGTTGTGGTAAGAAATACAAACAACATTATCCGGACGGATTGCCGTGTCAAAGTGATGACGAGATAAAACCTTATTATAAAAGAGATAGGTGGGGTAATTTAACAATCAAAAATCCCTGACGCTGTCGCCAGAGA
>CESM01042988.1_pt1 | contig 10252 bp, 18 predicted proteins | sample 361421 | NCBI WGS metagenome assembly CESM01 (sample SAMEA2622219, study PRJEB7988) | marine metagenome | isolation source: saline water (ENVO:00002010), including | reverse complement strand
TCTTAAATCAAATGATTTTTTAGATAAACCATTATGAATAGTTCCTTCATGGAATTTTTCATCTTCTGGTTTCTTATAACTAATTTTTAATATATCTCCTTCGATATCAAGGACAACGTCTTTTTTAGTTAGTCCTGTACAGGCAACTTCAAAATAAAGCCCTTTATCGTCAAAGTAAATATTAAGTGGGTGTGGTTGTTTTGTATCTGAGGCTGGTTGAAATGTGCTATCAGATTTAAAATGGTTTCTAAAAAGAATGTCGAAAGGACTTAAGTGCCTTTCCAATAATTGTAATGTACTCATATCATTTAGTTTTGTGAGGCCGAAGCTCTCGGTTAATTTAATTTAAAACATAACGCGTGCCCTAGCTACGTGTTATTTTATTATACATATAATATAAAAAAGTAAAGTCGCTATTCCAAGCTATCTTTTAACTTATCCTCATCTTCTTTACTCATAAATGCTGACCATTTTCCTTCAGGGCAACTAGCCGACATTGATCTTACTTTCAAATTTAATATACAACCACAATTAGCGCAACAAGGTGCTGTACCTGGAACGGCACAGCTATGTCCTATTGTATCAAATTGAGAACATTTTTCACATATGTTGCCTCTAATTTTGGCTATTTCTTCAACATCATCTCTAGTAAACACTCGGTTTTTTATTCCTTCGAGTATTGAAGGCATATTACCAAATGCTGCTATTAATTTGTTGAATCTTCCCATTACACCATTTCTTCAACAATACCAATTATTTCACTTATAACTAAAATAACAGTTGCTGCAACTAGGTTAAATGGTATAAAACAGTAACCTAAAATTCTAATTCCTGATTTAATGAAACTAATAATTTGGTGTTTCTTTTGATCAGGCATATTTGCCAAATTTTTTCTTTCTTGTTCAATTGCGTTAAAATCTTTATTCATTTCTTGCTATATAATAGACGCTTTCTATATCGTCTGAGTTAAACGTTAATTTTATCATTCCTTTACTTGATAATTTTAAATTACCTTTACTCATATCTTTATTTGAGTTAAGTATTGATTTAAAAATATCTGAATCAAATGGGATAGATAGATTATCTTCTTTAATATCACCATTTAATTGATATGTAATTTTATTTGAAAATCCGGTGTTATCACCAAATACAAATTCACATATATTATTACCGTCAAAATCTTGTGTTGTTGTAATTAACATATTATTGACATCAGATAATGCGTTTTTTGCTTTAATTAAATGGTCAACATCTTCCATTTGTAAGTCAATATCAATTTCCCATGTTTCAGGATCTTCATACCATGTTGTTTTACCTAAAATTAAAATATCAGCTAGTGAATATGTTAAATCAAAATTCAAATCTGCAATGTGCATTTTAGTATACACTGATTTAATTTTTTCTAATGATAAAGATAATTCACCACTAGTAATAGATAATAATTTTGATAATTTATCAGTATCAAATATACCTAATTCACTATCTTCGATATCAAAATCATTTAGATGTACCTTACATACTCTACCTTTTTCACCAGCATATATTGTAAGGGCTTTATCTTTAATTCTCCATTTAACCTGATTATTTAATCCATTTAAATAATACTTTGCTATAACACTTTGTAAAACATTTTTACTTATCATATAATAATATTTTTATTTCTAATTTTATCACTTGGACTAACACCATTTTCACATCTACCACACATATCAAATGTAGATAAAGGTGCAGGCATTATATCATCATATTCGTCAACGAATAAATTACCTAATATTTTTTCTAAACTATAATCCATACAACATAATGAAACATCTCCGTTAGGCAAAACAACATTATGATAAAGGTGTTCAATACAACCACAAGTACTAGGTCCTTTTTTAGGTGCATGATTAACTCTATCTTTAATTTTATCTAATGCTGGTTTAATAGTTGCTTCACCTACTAAATTACCTGCTCTATCCCAAAAATTAGGTATAACAGGATTAGGCCATAATTCTTTTACACAGTCATGAGGTTCACCCATACTCATCACATAAAATGCTTGAATATCATTTTCATATTCTTTAAATTTTTCAAATACTTTATATAACCTATCACTTAAAGGGTGTTCAGCTATTCGTTCAGCATCTGGAATATGTAAACAAAATCCACCATTTGGTCCTTTAGTCCAAGGTATATCTTTAACTGCTTCAACATCATCTAATGTCATTCCTACTCCTGTTGAAAATGCAGATAAAGGATGTCCTTTATAGTTAGCATACTGCATCATTTTAGTACATTCTTTGTTTAACCAAGGTTCAGTAAACCCAGAAAATGTAACTCTTACTTCTTTAGGTAATTTATCTACAATTTGAATAAATCTAGCTAATGATAAGGTTTTGGGTTGACCTTTGTGAGCATGATAAATTTTCTCTAAAGTTCTTTGAGGGCAAAAGGCACAATTTACAACACAACCTTTAGGTGAAATGGAAGTAGTAAATTCCATAGTAGGCCATTTTGTTGTTTTCCAATAATCTCTCTTCTTAAATTCCATATCGTTCAATATACGTAAGTTTTTTTAAATTTCAAAGGAAGACAATGCATTTATATGAGGGTTTAAATCTAAACTCCATTCTAAATCATTGAAAAATCCTTCTAATTTGTTTAATAAAATTGATTCAAAGACTTTTTGTCTGTCAGCATAAATATCAAGGAAATCTTGTATTTTTAATGGCATATCATAGTCAAAGAATGCTAATGCTTCTATTTTATATGGATTATCTTTTAAATAAATCCATTTTACTTTATCTGCTTGAGTAATTAAGTTATGTTTTCTATCTAAACTCCATAATCTTAATAAATCATTATATCGAATTGCTGCTCTAACTGGTGCTGGAGCTCCTTTTAATATCTCAGTAAACATTTCACCTGCTCTTGCTTTAGTACCAGAGTACTTATCTAATTTTTTTACTGATGTTGGGTTACCTAGTTTTGGTAATGGAATATCACCTCCTAATATTTGTTTTTTAAATACTTTAATTTGTTCTAGTACACTATCTTTCTGTTCACCTTTTAATACTTGTTGTAAAATATCATTAAAGAAATCTCCCAATATAGGTGGGAAATTTGCTTTCATAAACTCTAAACCTTTAATATCTAAAGATTCTTTTTCAATACCTTCTTGTTTAGTGATCCATTGAGCATAACGTCTAGTAGCTCTAAAATAAGCTGAACGAATAACACATTCAGTTTTCATTTCTAATCTATGTTCTGTTACATTAAATGCTTCACGAGCTAATCTATCATAATCATCATTTATAATATCTTGGTATTTAAGTGCTACTTTTTCTAAAATATCATCTTTTTTCTTATCATCAAAGGATTCAAAATTAGGATATAAATGTTTTAATATAGGTTCAGCATTAAAATAATTTGAATCAGTATCTACATAAGCACAATAATTAACATCATCCTTATCACAAATCCACCAAGGAGTATCTTCTATATGTTTCATCTATATTCTTTTATATCTTTAAAATTTGAACCTGAAATAATGTTAATATCATTTTTTAATTGATTTCTAACTTCATTATATTCAAATATCATTAATGATGCTTTTCTAAATTCTTTATCTGTAATACTTTTATCTCTAACTCTGTTTTCCAGATCCCATAACATACGATTTACTTTTGACAACTCCAAAAATAATACCTTAATTTCTTTACCATTTTTAGTAAATAAATCTACAACACCTGGATTTAGACTTGCAAATTCTAATTCTACATTAGCTAAATTCTCAGGATCCACCATATTCAATTTTTTAATTTCTAAAATTGAAATTCTATCTAGCAATTCACCATTTGATACTTCTATTTTCATATTAAAACGTTCGCTCCCCAGGTAATTTAGGTACTGTTTGTGGTTTTTCTCCTTTTGAGTTAATATCTTCTCTTTCTTTTAAATCAATCTTATAAGTAACACCTTTTATTTTAAATCTAAATACTCCTTGTTTTAAGCATTTTCGGAACATTTTTTCTTGATTTTCAGACCAGGTTTCACTTACTTTAATTAGCTCATCTTTTGTAATTAGTTCATTGTCTGCATAAACTGTCATGTTGCTTCTTATAGATTGTTTTTTTAATGTCATATTTGTAGTTTGATTTTGTTTTTAATTACTTTATTCATATGCCTATTGGCACATAAAGCACTTTCTTGGATAATTCTTTGACCTGATAATGTAATGGCTTCTGATAATATTACGTTACCATATCTAAAACTACCTAATGCTGTTGCTCCATATAAACTATTAAGCAAAATTTTCATTGTGTATTGCATTAAATGATTATATTCACCTGCTTCTGTATCTCCAGCTTTATAAGCTTTTTTCATACGTCCTTTATAAATAACACGCTCTTCAAACCATTTCTTAAGAATAGTAGATAATACTGATTCTCTATCTGTTTCAAAAAATACACCATTAGCTGAGATAGCTAAATTATTCTCTTCAATCATTTGAATTAGTTTCTTAACAGGAACATAAGCTTGTCTTCTGTGTTTGTTTTCTACTAATAATTCTTCTTCAGGATCACGTTCTTTTAAATCGTTAAGTGCCAATCTATTATTACGGTCATCTGAATCTATAATGCGACCCTTGAGTGTTTCTTTACCTATGTTAATTGACATTATTATAGATGGATACAGTGATGTTAAATCTTCATCAAACATATACTTGTATAGTCCTGCTTTGGGGCAAAAAAGGTAACCACCAGCATAATTCTTTTTATGAATTGGATGTTCATCTCTTCTTGGTGGTATAATATTTTTACTTAATAAGTAAGCTGAAATTGCTCCATCTTGTGATACTGTATTAGCATATACTTCACTATAATTGTGCTTACCTTTATGTGATAGGTTTTTAGTTAAAGCAATATATTGTAATTTTTCATCTAATTTTTGAAGTATTTCAACATCAACAAAGTTATATTGAATAAATTTATGTATATCAGTTTCAAATAATTGATCCAAATTACCTTCATATTCAACCTTACCCATACCAACATACTTTTCTCCAATAGCATCTAATTTCCAGCTTGGTTCATCTTTCCAGCTATACTTTTTATGTAAACGAATATAATCAAGTGATTCAACTCCTACAATTTCTACAAATTGATTACGCTTATACCAATATTGATTACCCTTTTTACAATTTACTACTCCAATAGGTGATAAATGTTTAGCAAAATCCTCTCCAATAGTATTACACATTCTATAATACAAATAAGGGATATCAAAATAATCTGAATTATAACCAATTAAAATATCTGGATCGATATCTCTGATATGTTCAATAAATTTACCTAATAATTCATTTTCTGTTCTACAAGGTATAATTTCTTTGTTTTTTGCTTTAGTATGTTTAAGTTGGTTTTTCTTATCAAGAATTAAAATGTGCCAAGTATCAGGTGTTTTATCCCACCAAGCAATAGAAGTAATAGGCATAGGAGCACTTTCAATATATTCTTCAGTTAATGCTCCTCCAATTTCACACTCAATATCAAAAAATACTTCTCTATGACCAGTAGATGGGGTATCATCAGTTCCATATCTTTCAATAAGGAATTTCTGATATGGTTTCATATCATGGAAATGAATATTTGAAGTTGTTTTATCCCATTTATATGTTTTGCTTAGTTTTTCACCATTAATCCCAGTAAATTCACCATCTGGGTCTTCAACATAAGCTGGATTCCACCATTCTATTTCATCGTAACCTGCTTCATCCCAAAGGTGGATTTTGAATTTGTTTTTCCCTAAACTTTTTGCAAAACATTTTTTATAACTCATTTGGTCTTATCTGTGATAATATTTCCATTAATTCTTCAACTTCAAACTTACATAACTGCCCCTCACATAAATCTTGACAACACTTATCGGTATTAAGATAAATAAATTCTAGTGATTTATCAACCTTTTCCCATTGTTCTTTAGATAATTGTTTCTGGGTCGCCATTAGGTAAACATTTTTCTATTTCATCCTGAGTAAAAAACTTACTCAAATCTGGTCTGTAATAATTAATTGATTTCATTACTTTCTTATCCCTTGATCTATAGACAATGTACCGTCCTTCCTCAAGTTTCTCAAAATGGCAGGCCTCACCTTGTTCCTTACTTCTTTGGCTGACGGTGAGTATGGCCTCTTCTTCAGTTTTACAAGCTTTTGACATATTACTTCCTTGTACCTCGAGATATGCTGGCCATACCTTATCCTTAAGACCATGTAACATAGCACCGTTCCCAAGGGAAACATAAGTAATGTCGCACAAAGCGTCCAAAACTTCCACAATGTCTCCTCGTTCGCAAGCCTCTCTATATTCTTCGAGTTCTTCAAGTATAAAGTCGTAAACAAATTTCCATTCTTTTTTTTCTGGTATAGTTGGTTCATAATTATTTGGTTTGCCAAATGTGGCATTAAATGTTTCTACTTCAGAAACAAAGGGTACTTCATTAACCCATACAGGTAGCTCTTCATCTTTAAATTTTAATTTTAGCTGCTTGCTCATAACTTTCTATTTTTTATTTTATTTTGGAATTTCATAAATGATCCTTCTTTGTCATTTGACATACCTGCAACAAGGTGAATTCCTTCTCTTTCATCAAGATCCGAAATAGCAGCATCTTGCATTTCAGCAAATTCTAAAAATTCATCACTTTTATAATATTCTTCTAATGCATCTCTTTCTTTTTTAGCATCATTAGCTAAATAATCTTGAATTGGAAGTGAATTTTTAGTTTCCCAAGGGTAAATAACCCATTCATCTCTTTCATGTAATTCAGCCCACAAATTAGGTTGAAAACATGATGTATGAGGTTTATAATGTAATACTGCTGTATAAACTCCAGGACCATCTTTTAATGTAACTCCAGAATCACATATATCATCAACTACTAATGTATTCTTTCCTACGGCACCTACAAAAGGTAAATTTAATTTATGTGATATTAATACTGCTGGGATTAATCCACCTCTTGGAATACCATGAACTGAATCTATATTAATTTGGTCGTGCCTAATTTTGTCACATAAGTTGTTAACAAGGTTATTTACATCCTCCCAACTTAAGTACATTTTGTTTTCTTCTTCGTTTACTAATGCCATATCTTATATATTATGTCCTCCGTTATTAATCTTCAGACTGTCAAAAAATTCTTTTCTTGCTAAATTATCATTTTCTCTAAATACACCTGATGCTTTAGTAGTAACCATTGCTGCTCCTTGATGTTTAACTCCTCTACAGCTAACACAATTATGTGTTCCAACTATAGTAACAATTACACCTTTATTACCTTCAGTAATTTTACATACTGCATTATGAATAGCGGATGTTAATTGTTCTTGTATTGCTCCTCTACGACCAAATAATTCAACAATTCTATTTAATTTAGATAAACCAATTACTCTACCTTCATCACCTGCTATATAACCAATGTGAACCACACCTCCAATTGTTTGGTGGTGGTGTGAGCACATTGAGGTAAGAGGGATATTTCTTTCAATAATGATTCCATCATACCCATCCGAAGGAAAGGATGTTATAGGTGACATTTCAGTATATCTACCTGCCCATAAATCATTTACATAGGCTTTAGCTACTCGCATAGGAGTATCTGCTGAATTTGGATCTTGTCTCCAATCACATTTTAATTCATCTAAAAACAGACCAAATTTATGGGCTGCTTTTACTATCATTTCTTTTTTGTCTGCGTCGCTAAAAGGAAATCCTGGTGCTACTCCATTGGCATAACCTTCTTGTACAACTTCTAATTCTTGGTGAATTTTTCTTCTATTGCTCATTTATATAACTTTCTAATTTATCTATTAATACTAAAACTTCGTCTGGTTCCATTGTAATAGCACAACAGACGTTTACGTTTTCTTTTATATCATCTAATATACGAAGGGCTTCTTGCTTATCCACTATACTTCTCGTTTGTCTTCAAATGCAATGATATGGGGTCTCCATGTCATTCTATAGCCATTATCTCTAACCCAATCAAATAATACTGGGTATGATTTAAATAAAGCTTCCCTTGAATCACCAGCAGGCATAAACCAAACTTTTTCTGATTTGACTTCTAGTTGAGCTAAACAGTCCATAATTTCAGCTAATGCATCTTGATCCTTACCATCCCATACTGGTTTAATATGGTAATCAGCATGATAAGCTATTGATTGTTTAATGGCATCATAATTAAGTCTTAACTTATTATGTTGTCTAATCATTTTTTCATCTGTTTCTTTACCCTGAGGAGTTAATACTCCTAACTGTGGAACAGAATTAGAAAACTTAGGGCTAATAGATAGCAAATTAATAGGGTAATCTGTGGGTAAGAAGTGACTACCTTCAGTTTCGATAGTAATGAATATATCATTTTCATGTGCAAAGTGTGTTAATTCGTTTACTAAAGCAGCATGCATCGTAGGTGAACCTCCAGTTAACATCATTTCTTTTATATGAGGATTTTTCTCATACATTGCAATAATGTCTTTAAAATTAAAATGTCCTTTTTCTGGATGAATACTTGTATACCAACTATCACACCATCCACCTTCACCGAAATAACATCTGTGAGTGCATCCTGTTGTTCTAATTACTACTGTTGGGTATCCTGCTCTTGATCCTTCTGATTGTACTGCAGTGTAGATTTCTACAATTGGAAGATTTTTATCGTAGTCTTCAATACGTTTCAATTGTTTGTGCATATTGTTAATTTTTTTAAGTGGTTTTTCATTCACTATTATAACTTATTCGCTGTAATAAGCAGCGTTTTTACCGTGTTCTGCAAACTTAACCTTAGTAACTTTTACTCTACCTTCGGTTTCAGTTTTAACAAAATCATTTAATTTGTGATAAATATACTCAGCAAATTTCTCTGCGCCAGTAGCTGGAATTACTCTTACTTGAGCTACACCTGCTTTATCCATTTGTTGAAATGCTAATAACTCTGGGTCATCTTCTGCTACTATTAAGGTATGATCAAACATATAATCCATCCATGCTTTAGGAGACATACCATCAATTTGAGTTTTAGCTCTTTTCATTCCACCAAAATCCCAAACCCAATTTCTTTCATCTAAATCACCTTCAAAATATACTTTAAATGAAATACCATAACCGTGTACAAATCTACAGTGTGTTGTTGTTGCTTTCCATTGACGAAACACTGTACTAAAACCGTCAAATACTTTACTTGATTGAAATTTACCCATTATACCAATTTAATATGTCTTCCCTTGACTGATTACCAACTGTTCTCTTTATCTCATTATTACTATCATCTACTTTAACTAAAGTTGGGACTGATCTAACAGAATAATGAGCTGCTTTTTCCATATCATTGTCAATATTTACTTTATGAATAGGAATCTCTAAACTTAACTTGTCCATTACTGGACCTAATGCTTTACAAGGTCCACACCAGGGAGCTGTAAAATAAATAATTTTTGCCATGTTCTTTAATTTATTATTATACTAAATATACGAAAATTAACTCTAATTTCCTAATTATTTCCATTTTTTCTATAATCAATTATAAATCCTACTGCTACTAGAATATTTAATCCTAAACTAGCAATAATTTCATGAATATCTTGGTAAGTACTAATGCTTAAATGAACATGACCTACTACCCAAAATGGAATTGCCATTTGTTGACTATACCAAATTAAAGCAAATTCTAAAAACTTTTTCATAATTATAACTTTTGTTGTCCCTACAGGTCTCGAACCTATACTCTTCTGGACCAAAACCAGACGTGTTGCCAATTACACCAAGGGACATTTGTGGAGAATATCGGAGTCGAACCGATGACCTCCTGCGTGCAAGGCAGGCGCTCTAGCCAGCTGAGCTAATTCCCCTACCCTTTAGACGTTTCTCCATCTACGTCTACCAGACCATTTTACTTTTTTGGTCTGACCCATCATAGCTAATCTGCTTACTTTCTGATTGAAAGCATTTCGATCTTGATTTAGCTGTGTGTTACCATTTTGCTGTTCGTTGTTCATTACTAGATTATTGGTTTATAATTACATATATGTTACTATACGTATTCAGCAAGCACTTTTTCAACATGCTTTTTTGCTACTTCGTAATCAACTTCACCAGTTTCGTCTTCATATTGAACAGGGTCTTTCCTACCCAAAGCAATAAATGCCTCAATTCGCTCAACAGACGAAGCAGATTTATAATCACTGTTCCCACTAGGAAAAGGCTTA
>CESM01088156.1_pt1 | contig 10285 bp, 5 predicted proteins | sample 361421 | NCBI WGS metagenome assembly CESM01 (sample SAMEA2622219, study PRJEB7988) | marine metagenome | isolation source: saline water (ENVO:00002010), including | reverse complement strand
AGGTGCTAGAGGTGAAGCTGTAATTCCTGGTACTGGTTCGTCTTATGCAGGTGGAGGTGCAGGAGGATCTACTACTGTTAATTACTCTGGGCCTATATTGAATTTCAACTCTGAAGAGTTTGTTCCTAAGTCTGCTGTAGGACAAATTATTGCAACTGCAACATCTCAAGGTGCCAGAGCTGGAGAAAATAAAACTTTAACTACACTAAGGAATAGTAGAAGTGCTAGATCGAGGTTAGGAATGTAATGACTGTTGTTGCCTTAACTGCTTTTGTTGAAATTACTACTAAAGAAGGAAACACTCCTCCTGCTTTTACTTCTCTTGATGGAACGAGTTTGAATTTTAATAAGTTTCAAAACGGAAAACATGAAGGAGTTGGTGACTATAAATATCTTTCTTTTATGTATCAAGGAGCAGCAATGAATAGGTCAGGAGATAATTTAGAAGCTTCAATCATCCTTGCTAATAATCCTTTAAGCATGTCTTATGTTAAAGAATTTGTAGAGAAGAAATACTATATACAGGTTGAGACTTTTTTAATGACAACTGATTTTAATAAAGATACTGCTGCTAAAAATGGAGGCAGATTAACTGGTGAATATTGGTTGGCTGCTGGAATGAGATACGATCCAGAATCGATTGAATTGTTGTTAAGTTCTGCTATTGATGCTGTTGGTGCAAACGCTCCACAACAGACTTTAACTAAGAGAAGGTGTGCTCATCTTCCTCTTACAGGTCAAATTCAAAATCTTTGAAGCCTTACGAATTAATAGGACTTAGGTATCGTTTAGGTTCTGATCCTATTAAGCATGGAACTGGTGATTGTTTATCTTTGGTTCGTACAGTATTAGGTCATTATGGTTTTGCTGTTCCAAAAGGAGAACGTGATTGGTATAGAAGATTAAAGAGAAAAGACTATAGTATCTTTTTTGAAGAATTAAATCGGTGGGGAGTTGAATCACCCCCTAAACTAGGAACAATTGGTCTATGTAAATCAGACGATGGTTATGGCATGGCTGCTTATTACGAGGAAGGATGGCTGAGCTACCGAAGAACATTAGAAAGCCAGGTGGTGCTTTGGTCTCCGCTAGAAGCCCTTTCACTCGCAGGGTGTTACTTCCAACGGAAGCAGATCTCTGTAATGCACTTGGATTAACAGAAGAAGAATATTTTCAATTTTTAGAAGGTGTAGCAGCAAAGGTTAAAGAAAGACCAGAAGCGTATGACTTGGTTCCTGAAATAGCGAATGGCCCTTTAGTAGTCGCTATTCCGTATGCAAATGCTGGTGCGTTAACACTTCTTGGACAGTTTGTTGTTGGTGTTGCTTTAAGTGTTGTTGCATATCTTTTAACTCCCAAGCCTAAAAATATGAAGCAAGGGACAAACGAAAGGACTGCTGATATGGCAGGTCTTAAGCGTTTTGCTCCTCAGTTTTCATTTAACAGTGTCCAAGATTTAGCAAATTTAGGTGATTTAATTCCTCTTGTCTTTGCAAATAGAGATCAAAATCCTAATGGTGGAATCAGAGTTAATTCACAATTGATGTGGTCACAGCTTGTTAGCTTGGGGCGTTATCAACAATTAAAATTACTTGGTCTGTTTTCTTTAGGTGAAATAGAAAGAAGGCCAGATTTTGAAGGATATGCAATAGGAGATTTATTAATTAACAATTATCATGCTAAGAAAATTTATAAACTTGATTATCCAAATGATGACGATGGGCCATTAGGAGAAAATATTCCTTTTTTAAGAGCTGGAGGTGTTCTTAGTGATATTTTAAATGAGTTTCAAATAGATGAAAGTAATTATTTTTCAGGAACAAGAAATCCAACGACACAGGCAACTTTTGGGTTAAGTAGTCCAGCTCCTAATATGACTTATTACAGATTATCTTATGAATTAGTCAGGACTCCTAGCAATACAGATACAGATTCTGCAAGACCAGCCGGAAGAATAACATTTAAGAAAAGAAGGAAACTACTTGGAGCGTGGCCTATAAGAGCAGGTTTTATTAATGGTGGTGATGACGCGCAAAAAAGAGGTGAAAAAGTTTTAGCAGAAGGAACTATTCTTGAGTATCAGTTATTAGGTAGTGGTGATTTAGATGAAAATTTATATGCTGATATTGGTTATCAACAAGATATAGATACAAAGAGGTTAACAATGGAACCTCATGGTCTTGATGATGTCAATGCTGCAACAAAAACAATTAGAGAAACAACTGATGCTTCTATTACTGAAGATGAGCAATATATGGCAGGAACAGCTTTAGTTAATTGTTATCAAATAGACGAATTAGACGAATCATGGGATGGAGTACCTTGGTCTGGTACGTTTACAAGACATTATAAATTTGAAGTATTAGAAGAAGGAATATATCATGCTAGTCCTTCAGGGGCGTTAGCTCAACATTGCACTAATCCTCGTTGGGATGTAAATGGTCGATTCTTTACTGTTAGGCCATCTCGATTAGATCGTGATGATCATTTTTATTATGAACAATTAGGGCTAAAAGATCCAGATACTTATGAGATCTACGAACCACATACAAGATATACACTACAAAAGACAACTTTAGGAACAATTTCTAATAATAGAAAATGTGATATTACCGAAATAGGAATCAAGTCAAAGGTTTATAAACAAATGACTTTTGCCAATGTAAATAGTAAGCCTGATGAAAAAGATATTTTAGATGTTTATGATGATAAATCTACTTTAACTTTAGGGCAAGTTAATAAGTATATTACTAGATTTAGCTTTTTTAAGTTACAAGTAAAGATTAATAATGTATGGACTTGGTTAAGACCTAACAGCATACGTGAACCTAATCATACTGGTTTATTTTGTGTGAAAGGTAATACACCTGAATATCAATATAACTATATAAGAATAGATCAGTTAAAAGATGAATATGAATTTAGATTTTTCCCTTGGCCTGGAAACGATGTCATACGAAAGGTTATCAATCTTGAGGGCAATACAACTTCTCCTCCAATAATGGTTTGTTTGTTAAATGCAAATAAAGCGACACATGTTACTGATTTAGAACAGTTTTCATCTAATGATTTTACTATTAAATTTGCAGGAAAAAGAAATTATCCTTTAACTAAAAGTGTATTAAGTAATCCAGAATGGACGCTAGGTCATCCAAGTAAACAATTGCTTGCAGGAGGGTATAGCAATGTAACTGGTTTTAATACAGAAAGTGCAGATAGTGGATATGACGATGCTTCTGCAACTAACCTTCCTTCAAGTTCTCCAACTGTAGTTAGATGGACAAAAGCATCTGTCAATGGATACCCAGGTTTTGAAGGCCCATATAACGATACTATTATTGTTCGTTTTGATAATTATCCATCAGCAGGGAAAACAACATGGGGTTTATATATAAATCCCAGTGATGTAACTCCAAACATTCAAGGGTTTAATGGCCCTGCATGGAATGGTCCTATTCATCATAATTATCAAGGTTCAGATGTAAATCAAGTAGCTTGGCATTACACGAAAGATGATGGATTTGGTGGAAAATTTGAACCTGTTTCTTTAGTATTTGGTAAGCCTAATTGGTATTCAGTAAGAAAGACAGAACAATATGCAACAACCGCCACGCCCGTTATTAATCAAGAAGTAACTCTTGTAAATAAATCAGTTAGTAATAATGCTGCCTCTGGATTAACAATTAATTTAACAGTATGGACAAATCTTCCTGATAAAGACAGATGGTACGCTTCTTGGGGTTTAGGTGCTATAGGTTCAAATTATACTGATGGAGACAAAGTTAAAATTCCTGCTCAATCTTATAGTGGAAGTGTACTTGTTCCAGAACAAGAGTTAACTTTAACTGTTGAATCAGGTAGCAAAAGTTTCACTGATGACATTGAGCATGAGTTAAATATTTATGATGCTGCTGCGGATTTTTGGAAATATGAAGGAGATCAATCTAGTCATTTAGAAGGCCCAGAACATCAGATAACATATGTAAATGAAATAATAAAAGATTCAGAATATCAAGCAACATACGAAAATTTAGCTTATGCAGGATTAAGAGTTAATAGTTCCAAAGAATGGACAAACTTTAGTCAGTTTTCTGCTTATTTTAAGAAAGGAATAAGAGTGCGAGATATTCTCCAAGGAAAGAATAATCAAGGTAATTGGATTGGAGGATTAAGATCAACAAGTTTATTTCCTGAAATTGCTTATGCCTTATTAACAGATACGAAGATAGGAGCTGGTGCTGTTATCAATGCTGATTCTGTAAATGATGCAAATATGACTATTGCGGCCAAATTCTGTAAAGCAAATGATTTTTTCTGGGACGGTGTTATATCTAATAAAGTTAATTTAAGAGAATTTATTTTCGAGCAAGGAACACAATGCTTATTAGATTTCACAATTATTGGAGGACAATTTAGTTTATATCCTTCTGTTCCTTTTGATGAAGATAAATATGACGCTGCGGGTAATTTAACTTATGAAGGAACGCATGAAATGCAAAATGATAAGGATATTGTTATTAAAGCAATGTTTACTGACGGTAATATTAAAGATTTACAGGTAGCTTTTCTTAGCCCAGAGGACAGGCAAACTTTTAAGGCAAATGTTATTTATAGAAATGAAAAAGAAAATGGATTTTCAGAAAATGAATCTGTAGTTATACGTTTGAATGGAACAGAATATAATAATGACCCAATAGAAACTTATGACTTAAGTGGTTTTTGTACCAGTAGACACCATGCGATTACTTTTGCGAAATATATTTTAGCAACAAGAAAATTTGTAGATCATACAATTACATTTAAAACAGCTCCTCATTTTGTTAATGGTGTTCAACCTGGAGATTACATAAGAGTGTTTTCAACAACTCAACATGTTCAAAGGTTTAATAACGGTGCAATTCTTGCTGATGGAACGGTTGTGAGTAAGGACACTATTAGTGGAAGTAAGACATTTTATTATTGGAACCCCTCTGAAGAAGTAGTAAAAGAAGCTACGGTTAATTTTTCTGATACAAATGCTGTTAAAGCTTTTGCTGGATCGTTGTTTACGATTAAAGAATCTGAAGCTTCTGATCAGTGCTACAAAGTTGAAGGTATTACGTTTGGAGATGATGGATTAATTGAACTTTCTGGATCGTATGCAGAATTAGATGGAAGTAAACTAGCTATGCTACAAAGATGGGATTCTGATTTAGAAAATCGATTATTTAATGAAAATTTAGAGTAACCAATGACAACAGCACAACCATTCCCTTCAATCAAACCAAGTTCTAGGAGCTTCAATCCTGGAGCATATCCAAGTACAAATTTTGAATCGTTAGATGGTACAAAGACACATTTACGTTTTGGCAACAAACGGGTAGATGCCACATTACAATTAGGTTTTTCAAATATTACTGATGGTCAAGTTGGTTTGATTTTAAAAAATTATGATGATGTTATGTCTGTTTATGACTACGTTCAATTTACAGATGCCAATGGTTCCGCAGGAATAGAAGGAGCTGGTTCAGGATATTTTTTAAGAAAAGAAATACATAATGATGCTGGGCTTGGATTAACAGAACAAGGTTTAAAATGGCGTTATTCTGGGCCTCCAACTGTTACAAGCACCTTTAAAGGTTTGAGCAATGTGAGTTGTTCTTTTGTCGCTTGTCTCGATTCACCGTAGAATAAACGCAATGTTTTTGATTTAGGGCTGTGGCGAAGTATTTCAGTGGCAAAGATGGGAAGCTGTATGTAGGAGGAACTAATGTTGCTCAACTACAGAACTGGAGTTTTTCACAGTCAATGTCTGTACTTGAAATCACAGCAATGGGTGATACAGACAGAACATTAAAGCCAGGAGTTAGAAGTTATTCAGGCAGTGCAAGAGCTTATTACTATACCGCTACTGCTGCTGGTGCTCCTAACGTTACTGATTTATTAACAGCAGCTATAAAAGGTAGTGGAACTGAATCAGACAAGGTGACTTTAAAACTTAGATTAGAAGAAACATCAGGTTCAGATACAAACGCAAGAGATATTGAATTTGGTGCTTATGTCACATCAGTTTCTATGAGTAGTTCTGTAGGAGAAATTTCATCTGTTGATTTTAGTTTTGAAGTTGATGGTGCTCCAAGTGTTGACACTATTTCTACTTAACTGTGGCTGTTTATTTTGGACAAAATGGCGATGTAGAGATTCGCAGGGATACTTTGTCATCTCCTATCCAAACAAAGTTAGATCCGCATGATGTAAATACAGCAACTAAAAGATTTTCAATTGATCGTTCTTCTGGTTCGTTGATTACTGGAGATCGTGTAGAGATTGCGACAGTTGATAAAAGTATTTTAGAGCTTGTAAGTGGTCACAATCATCCAGATGGAAATTGGTATATTTACGTTGATAAAATGGGTGGAATTAGATTATTTAATACGTTTGCGGCTGCTATAACAGGAAAACAATCAGATGCCTTGACGCTTGTTACTCCTAGTGCTGCTAAAGAAGTAACGATCCAAACTATTAATTCTAGATTTAGACATTTAGCAAGAGTACAAGAGTTTGAAATTACTACCAATAGAGATCAAATTGATTTAACTCCTTTAGGTGCTCAATTTAAAAAACAATACGAAGCAGGGTTGATTAGTGGTCAAGGAACTTTAAGTTGTTTATGGGAACATAGTTCAGACTTAGCTGATAATACTGAGGTGCAAGACCCTGAATTTCCTTTTTATCTTGCTCAATTAATTATTCGCCTTCAACAAGGAGCAGATTTTGATGGACGTTTTTACATTTATAAAGATTCAAATACTTCTCTTCACACTGTTTGGTATGAGGCTAAATGTGTGGTAACAAATGTTGCTGTTAGTGTTTCTGCGACCCAAGAAATAAATACGAGAATTGAATTTATAACAACTGATGTGATCACTTTAAATACAGGAGCGACACCTGGATACTTGTTACAGGAAGATGAATATAAGATTCTTCAGGAAGATCAAAGTCCCATATTGCTCGATCAGCCGTAATATATAAGCATTGGTTTTTTAGTTAAGGGAAATGCCTGATCTTGAGATTAGTAATCTGCCAGCGTTAGCAGAAGCAGGTGTAGCGGCGACAGACCCATTAGCTATCGCAGACATCAGTGCTAGTGAGACAAAAAAGGTAACGGTTAAAGATCTTATTGAGGCTGGTGTTGCCTTAATTGATGCAGCATCAATACCTGCTGCAAAAGTCGGAACATTAGGAACAGATCAAGTTGCGACTGGAGCGATCCAAGATAATGCAGTAACAAATGCAAAATTAGCTAATTCAAGTATTTCTCTAGGCGGCATATCAATATCTTTAGGTGGAACAGACGCTACTCCTGCTTTTAATCTTGCTGACGCAACTGGATATACAACAGCAAATTTAAGTGGAACGATAAGCAATGCCCAGTTAGCAGGATCAATAGCCAATAGTAAACTTGCTAACTCTTCTGTCTCTTTTGGAGGAATATCATTAGCCCTTGGTGGAACGGATACAACTCCAGCGTTCAACCTTACAGATGCAACTGGTTATAAAACTACAGAACTTGTAGGAACAATAACTAATGCTCAACTAGCAGGATCAATTGATGTATCAAAATTAGTTGGTTCAACTGTTTCTCTTGGAGGAGTTTCAGTTGCGTTAGGTGGCACAGATGCTACTCCTGCTTTTAACTTAACGGACGCTACTGGATACCCTGCATCTTCTCTAGTTGGGACGGTAACGAATGCACAGTTAGCAGGATCGATTGCAAATTCTAAATTAGCAAATTCTTCCGTTAGTTTAGGAGGCATTAGTGTTGCTTTAGGTGCTTCAGATGTTACTCCTGCTTTTGATTTAACAGATGCAACTAATTATCCTGCATCTTCTCTAACAGGGACAATTACAAATGCTCAATTAGCAGGTTCAATAGCAGTTAGTAAGCTTGCTTCTTCTAGTGTCTCTTTAGGAGGAGTTTCGGTAACCCTTGGTACGGCTGATGCTACACCTGCATTTGACTTGCAAGATGCCACAGGTTATCTGACTTCAGCGTTAGTTGGAACGATTACTAATGCACAATTAGCAGGAAGTATTGCAGCTACTAAATTAGTTTCAGGAAGCATAACTTCAACTCAGTTAGGAGCAAATTCTGTAACAGATTCGGAGCTTGCGAACAACGCTGTAGATACCAATGCTGTCCAAAATGGAGCAATTACGAACGATAAAGTTGAGACATCAACTTCTGCTACGACAGGATTAGACGGTGCAACAAAAATAAGAGATGCAAGTATTACACCAGCGAAATTAAATACTTCTAATCTGGATCGTTCATTAAATGTAGCTAGTGGAAATCTTGGAATAAATAACACAGTTACAGCAGCGACAAGATCAGGAATTACATATAACGCTCAAGGACTTATTACTGGAACTGTTGCTCTTGCTGCTGCTGATCTTCCTGTTGCAACTTCTAGTGCTGTTGGCGGTGTTTCTGTTGGAGCTGGTTTAAGTGTTAGTGGAGCAGGTGCATTATCACTTACTAATAGTGTTACTGGAGCAACTGTTTCTGGAATAACTTTTAACGCACAAGGAATGATTACTGCTGCTACAGCATTAGTAGCGGGAGATCTTCCTGTCGCAACTACAAGTGCAAAGGGAGCCGTACAGATTACATCTGGAGGAGGTTTAACAGTTGATGGTTCAGGGAATTTAACGACTTCAACAAGTGGCGTTAGTGCTGGAACTTATCAGTCTGTTACTGTCAACAACAAGGGTGTAATCACAGGAGGTGCAGCATTAACAGCAGGATTAATTCCTTCGCTTGATGCAAGTAAAATAACAACAGGAAGTATTGCTTCAGCAAGGATAGCCAATGATTCTATAGACGGTAGTAAGTTATCTAATGCTTCAACAGCAGTATTTCAGTCTATTGCTCAAAGTGGTTATCCAACAGCACAATTTAGTGGACAGATTTTATTTGATACGGTTTCTGAAGATGCCTTTATTTGGGACGGAAACGCTTGGCAAGCAATAACAACATTAACAAAAGGAAGTTTGGTTTTTGGTGGAACTTTCAACGCAAACACATCAAAAATGGTTTCGACTACCACCGCAGGAATTGCGGCTGGTTTAGCAGTAGGAAGTAATTTACCTAGTCCAAGTGCAACAACTGATGGATTATATGTTGTAGTTGATGTTGCTGGAACGCCTTCCGCACCAGCTCCAGTTGTATCACTTTCACCTCCTGATTATATTTTAGGAGTTACAAATAGCGGTGGTAGTAGTTGGAATGAGATCGATTTATCGCAGACCGTAGCTGGGCAAGTTGCAAGCAATATAACTTTCACACCTTACGGTCAAATAAGTGCAACAAATGTGCAAGATGCCTTGCAAGAACTTGAAACAGAAAAGATGGGATTTGCTGGTGGTACTGTCACTGGTGAGCTATTAATTGGTAATACTGGAAGTCTTGTATTTGAGGGCTCAACTGTTGATGCTTATGAATTAACTCTTGCTGTCGCAGATCCTCAGAGTTCAGATAAAACTATTACTTTTCCTGACGTAACAGGAACATTAATTACTACTGGAGATACGAATACCGTCACCTCAACGATGGTAAATGGCAGCTTAGTTAATACAAACCTAGCGGCAAATGCAGCTATCGCATTTAGTAAATTAGCTGCTTTAAGTTCTGCTCAAATTCTTGTTGGTAATGGCTCAAACGTCCCAACAGCAGTAGCAGTTACAGGTGATATAGGAATAAATAATGCAGGTTTAACTTCTATTACTGCTGGCGCGATTGTTAACGCTGATATTTCAAACTCGGCTGCGATAACTGGTTCCAAGGTTACTACTGGAACGACAAGTGCAGTTGGTGTCCTCCAACTAACCAATAGTGCAGCTTCCACTTCTACTACTACGGCTGCTACCCCTGCGGCTGTAAAGACAGCGAAAGATGCTGCTGATGCTGCTGCTACAACGGCTAATGCTGCTTTGCCTACTACAGGAGGAACGCTTACAAATAACTTGATTATTGATAATGGAAAAGAGTTAAGGCTAAGTGAATCAGACGGTGATGGAGCTAATTACACAGGATTAAAAGCACAAGCTCAATCAGGAGATATAACTCTTACTCTTCCTGCTGTTGCTCCTACTGCTGGTCAAGTTCTTAAAGCTAATGCAAGTACACCTACAACTTTGGAGTGGGGAACTGATAGTGCAACTGACGCAACCAAAATGCCTCTTGCTGGTGGCTCGTTTACAGGAGATGTCACTTTTACTGGGGACAGTTCAAATGGGTTATGGG
>CESM01133355.1_pt1 | contig 10295 bp, 10 predicted proteins | sample 361421 | NCBI WGS metagenome assembly CESM01 (sample SAMEA2622219, study PRJEB7988) | marine metagenome | isolation source: saline water (ENVO:00002010), including | reverse complement strand
ATTTTTTTATATTTATTTTTTATATTTTATTAATTCGTAAGTTTATTAACTTTATATTGTTATTTATAGTATAATTATATTTATTTATATTTTACAAAATTAATTAAAAAAATATAAGAAAGTATCTAGATGAATTAAGAGAAAAAAATTTTATAAAAATAATTAATTATTAAAAATAAAAATTAAATATAAAATAAATATAAATATTAAATAATAATATAAAAAATAAAAAATAAATAAAAACATTATGAGTAATTTAAATAATAATAAACAAAATAATATCAAAAGAAAAGCTTTAAAAAGAATGAATAATCATCCTATTAATAATAAACCTGATACTTTAATTATGAAAGTTAAAGATGATGAAAAAAATGTATATTGGTTTGAAGATTTAGGTATATTGACAGATATTGATAGATTAACAGAAGTATTACCTAATAGAAGTATGTCATATCCTGAAAAAATAAATTCTTTAGTAAGATTATCTTGGTATATTGGATTATTATTATCTATTGTCAATACTAATTATTTATATCTATATATTCCTATAGTTACTATGTTTATTACATTTATATTATATAGTTTTAGAAAAGAAAATTTTGAAAATGTAGTTCAACATCCTGATTTAACACCTGGTGAAAAAGAACAAATTATTAAAAATATTGATGCTGAAATTGAAAGAAAATTTAAAAATTATGAAGTAGATGAAAATGGTGATTGTGTAAATCCAAATATTGAAAATCCATTTATGAATGCTATGCCTTATGATGATAGAACTAGAAAGCCAGCTTGTAATGTACAAACTAATCCTTTAAAGAGAACAGAAGTTGATGTTTTATATGATCAAGGTACATATAGAGATGCTAATAATGTTTTTGATAGAAATACTGGTAAAAGACAATTTTTTACTATGCCATGGACAACCTATCCTAACGATCAAGGTGGATTCGCAAATTGGTTATATAAAAGACCTCCTACCTGTAAAGAAGGAAATGGTGCTCAATGTGTAGCTAATCAATATACACCATTAAGCAGACATAATTTAATTACACCAAATGGTGGATTAACACCAAGTTAATTTTATTATAAAATAACTATATCATTTAACTTATTATTAATTGGTAAATTAGTATGTGTATTAATATTTTGAAGTAAATACCAGGAAAATAATAAGGTTAATGCTGTAAATAAATGAAACCATCCTGTTCCAGCACCACATATTTTAGGTGGTAAAATTTTATAAGTATCTGATAATTTTAAAGTAAATCCTAAAATTGTTAGAAAAACTATAAATATTTTCATATAAATCCATTTTTCTATTTCAATAGTAATTACTTGATATACTGAAAATATAATTCCTATTAAATTTAATAATGTAATATTATTTTTATTAATACTAATATCAATATTTCTAAATTTCATACATACGACATTTAATTCATTATCATAAAATATGTATAATAAAAATCCAGTTAAAATAAAATAAATAGATGTTATAGTAAATTCAATTTCTTCATAATTTATACATAATTTAATAGTTCCTGGCCAAAATATTAATGATGAATATAAAGCAATATCTATTCTTTGTACTAAATCTCTTTGTGATGCCCACCAAAAAAAGGATGCTACACCTAATAATAATGATATTATACTTCCTAAATAATTTATTAAATATAATTTATTAGTAAAATAATATATTAATATGGAATTTGTAATATAAGCAAAAGAAGATATAGAATTAAATTTATATAATACCCATTTATCTGAATTATTTATAGATTCTTGAGAAGGATATATAGATTCTGTTGTTTTTTCACCAAAAAACATATCATAATATAAGTTATCCATTCTTAATATATATATTATTTTATTAATATTAAAATGTTATATAATATAATTAATTGTTGATTAATTAAATATTAATATTTAATTTTAATTTATTTTTAAGTTTATTTTTTGAATATAAGTTTTTATAAATATTTTAGTTTTCCTTTAAAATCATTTATATTATTGTGTCCTTTTGATTCCATAATTTGTACCAATTCTGAAGCAATTTTATTAAATTCATACTCATCGTTTAACATTAAAGCACTACCAACTGATAATAAACTAGCTCCAGCTAAAATATGTTCATAAGCATCAGTTCCTGTTAATATACCACCACAACCAATAATATTAATTCTATCACCTAGTAGTTTATAAAACCTATGAACATTAGCTAAAGAAGTTGGTTTTACAATAGAACCACCTAAACCACCTAATCCATTTTTAGGTTTAATAACCACAGAATCAGTAACTGAATCAATTATTAATCCATTACCTATACTATTTATACAGGTTATAAAATCTAATCTATTATATTTTATTAATATGTCACTTACAACTTGAAAATGATAATTATCAAAATAAGGTGGTAACTTTATCCCAATTTGTAGTTTATTATTATAATTAGTATTGGTTAGGTTGTTAGTATCATTATTATTACTATAAGTAAAATTATTATTTTTATATTGTATTTGAATTTCTGTTTTTGTTATTTTAGTTAATATTTGTTGTAGATATTCATTCATATTATCAAAATCATAACCTAATTGGCATTTACCAGGTATGTTAGGGCAAGAAAAATTTAACTCAATAGCATCTATATATAAATAATATTGTTGTTCCTCACTATAAATAATATCTATCATATCTAAGTTTTCTTGTAAAGTTAATCCACCTAAACTAACAAAGTGATTTTTAGGTCTTCTTATATTTTTATTTTCAAAAAAGAGGCATTTATTTTTAAAATATTCTAGATAATAAATAAGACCCATATTTGGTAATCCCATACTATTAAAAGTATATTGTAATTCATGTTCTTCAAAATAACGTGGTTCTGGATTACCTCTTCTTTGTTTTAAGGTTGACGTTTTACTTATAATAGAACCATTACAAATATTTTTATCATATATTTTATCTAAATCTTCTGCAAATTGACAATAACAACCACTAGCATTAATAAATAAATTATTAAATTCTAATGAACCAAGATTTGTTTTTAAGAATTTAGTATATTTATTATTATTTATTTTATCCATATTATTATAATTATTTTTATTTTTCATATAATTAGTATTTTGATAATATTTATTTTTTAAATTATTATAATATTTATTATTATTATTTTGTTTTTGTGAAATTTTATCATAAAAATCATTATTTATATGATTATCATTATTTATTTGATTATCATTATTTATTTGATTATTATTATTTATTTGATTATCATTATTTATTTGATTATTATTATTTATTTGATAATCATTATTTATTTGATTATAACTATTATTTTGATAATTTAATTGATTATCCATATGTGGATTCATATACATTGAATTATTTTGATTAAGTGAATTATTAAAATTATTATTTGAATTACTATTTATATAATCATCTTTCATTAAGGATTCTAATAATTTAAATTTATGATGATAATTATAAAATTTATAGTTTGAAATTACACCACCCATATTTAAATATTTTATATTAAATATTTATTATTTTTTAAAAGTATTATTATTAAAAAAAAAATATCTTTTTAAGTTTATATAATTAAAATAAAAAATATTGTATAATTAAATTTGTATATTTAAAATATATATTGTAATTATTTATTTAATATATATATATTGTAATTTTTTTTAAATAAAATATAGTAAATGGCTGCATCCCTAAATTTAAGAAAATTTGATCCAAGTAAAATACCTAATGGTAGTGTAGTTATAATGATAGGTAAGAGAAATACAGGTAAATCTTTCTTAGTTAGAGATTTATTATATTATAAAAGAGATATTCCTGTAGGTACAGTTATATCAGCAACTGAAAGTGCTAATTGTTTTTATGGTGAAATTATGCCAGGTATATTTATACACGATGCCTTTAATCCAGAGATTGTAAATAATTTAGTAAAAAGACAAAGAATAGTTGTTAAAAAAATGAAAGATGAAGAAAAAAGATTTGGGAGAAGTCAAATAGATCCATGGGGCTTTCTTATATTAGATGATTTAATGTATGATACAAGTTGGATTAAGGATACAACAATTAAATCATTATTTATGAATGGAAGACATTATAAATTATTATTTATGATTACAATGCAGTTTTCTTTGGGTATCCCACCTGCTTTAAGAAGTAATGTAGATTATATATTTATTCTAAGAGAAAATATAGTTAGTAATAGAAAAAGATTATATGAACATTATGCTGGTATGTTTCCTACATTTGAAATATTTCAACAAGTTATGGATCAATGTACTGCAGATTATGAATGCTTAGTTATAGATAATACTACTAAAAGTAATAAAATTGAAGATATGGTATTTTGGTATAAAGCAGATAGCCATCCACCATTTAAAATTGGTGCCCCTGCCTTTTGGGAATATCATAGTAATAATTTTACAGGGGGGGATGATAATGATCCGGATATAGATGATGTAACAAGAGAAAGGCGTAGAGGACCATTAATTAATGTAAAAAAAGGATTTTAATTTGTATGGTAATCAAATTATAAAATATAAAATTTAAAATTGTTTTTTATATATTTACAATTAAATTAATATAAAAATATAATTATAATATAATTATTAAATTGTAATAATAAAAAATAATTAAAACATAATAATAATTTAAAATTACTATGTCAAAATTGTATAAAATATTTAATAATAGGAATATATTGAATAATAAAACTTCATTGTATAATATTAGTAAACAAATTTCAAATATAAGATATTTCACCAATAATAATAACGATAATAATAACGATAATAATAACGATAATAATAATAATTCTAATATTAATTATAATTTATCTAATTTAGATTTAACAAAATTAAATAAAACTTGTATTCATTATGATTATATTGCTAAACTTAAAGAATTGAAAAATAAAGAAAAAGATATAAATATTGATTCTGACTTATTAGAAACCTATATTCATAATATTGACTATCATACATTAATGGCATTAAAACACGCATCTTGTGGTGCCATTGATGTAACTTTCTTATATAAAAAAGATAAATAGTATTGTCAAATAATATTATTTAAAATTAAATTAAATTAAATTTTTTTTATTTTTATAATTTTATGTTATTTTTAATTAAATATCAAAAACATTTACAATATTATCAAGTTCTAAATTTTTTTGACATAATGGACAAGAATTATTTTTGAACATTTTACGTTCATAATTATAATTATAATAATTTTTCAAACATTCATAATGAAAATAATGATTACATTTAGTTTTTATAATTTGTTTATTTAATATATTTTTATCTATATTTGTATTAGTCATATCTATAATTACTGAATCGGAATTTAAAACATCAGATTCTGTTTGATAATAACTATCATCTATTTTTTGAAGTAATTCGGTACAGATACAACATTGCGTATCAAACAAATCTATATTAATATGTATATTTTGTGAGTTTTTATTTTCAATATCTAGACTCCTATAATCAAAATCTTTTTCAAATGTTTTAAATATATTTTTACATTCTGGTTCTAGGTCTGAATCTGAATCAGTTGAAGTATGTTCATCATCATACCAAGTATTATATGTATTAGGCCTATAGTTAAAATTAGAATTTAAATTAGAATTTAAATTAGAATTTAAATTAGAATTTAAATTAGAATTAAAATTATTATATCCATTATTATATCCATTATTATATCCATTATTATATCTATTATTATTTGTTTGTCTAATAATTCCACCAAAATTATGGTTATTATTATATTCTGATTCATAGTCAGAATCAGATTCTGATGATGAATTATTATTAATATTTTGATTTCTTTGATTATTCTCATTATTCTCATTATTTTGATTATCATTTTTAATACAATTTTGAAAATAAGATATTCGACAATCTGTATAAAAATCACCATCTTTTATTTTTCTATCTAAATTTATCATATATGAATGACTTTTATCTGATTGTCTATCACAGAAACAATAGTACCAAAACATATAATAAAATTTATTTTGAAAGCAATTAATATAAAAATTAGGATTTAAAAATACATAAGGATTTAAAATATGAGTGCACGTATTTTGCAAACATATTTTAGTACCATAACAATGTTTTTTTTTAAGTATTTCAATTATATAACTAAAAAATGCTACTAATAACCCCAACGATAGTATAGTGCTAATTACTATTAGTGCTAAAATACCACTAATATCATTGTTCTCATTATTATTATTTGTAGAATTTATAGAATTTGTTGAATTTGTTGAATTTGTTAAATTTGTTAAATTTGTTAAATTTGTTAAATTAGTTGAATTAGTATTATATGATGCATTAAATAATATTGAATTACTAATATTATTAAATGTATTTATAGAGGTATTTAATACAATTATAGTCATAATATATTTTTTTATAAAAATTTAATTGTTTTCAATTTGTTATTAAAATTTAATTGTTTTTAATTTGTAGTTAAAATTTATTGTTTTCACAATATAATATGATTATTATATAAATCTGTAAAATTTATAGATAAATAATTTATAAATTAATAATTAAATAAATTAAAAAATAAAACAATTTTTATATTAATAATTTAAATTTTTTAAATTAGTAAATTTTCTAAATTTAAATTATTAAATTTGCAATTTCAATAATAACATCATCATTTTCTATAAAATTTTTATCCATCAAAGATTGAGGTATTATTTTTACATTTTGTGATGTTCTTTGTAATTCATCATAAAAATTAATATGTGTTTTATGTAAATTAGTTAAATAATCTAGTTCTACTTTTTCACCATTTCTATTTCTAATTTTAATTCTATCAGCACTAGTATTTATTGAAGTATCTAGTAAAACCCAAGTATGAATATTAATATTAAATATTAATGACCACATGTTCCACCAAGATTCATACATTTTTAATCTAGTATCACCTAACAAGTCTTTAAGTAATTCTACAAATATATATCTATCAGTAAAAATACTTCTTTCTAAAATAAAAACTTCAGCATCTGAATTTTCAATTACTTCATTAATTACAGATTCTATACGTGTAATAAATGTAAAAGTTTGAAATTCATAACAATTTTGAGGAATATCAGAATAAAATCTTTCTAAAGCACCAATATCTTTCCATAATTCTACTGGTTCATAAATAGGATGTGCTCTAATACCAATACTTTTACAATATTTCACATATTTTTTTATAAATGTTGATTTACCAGCACCAATTAATCCATCAATTACAATAAAATTTTTTTTAGGATGTATTCTATTAAATTCTTCTAATTTTAAATTAGGAATAAATATTTTATTTAAATCCATAAGTAAATTTATTTAGAATTAATATGATATATTGAATTTGTTATTAATAATTGTAACTAATTATTAATATTATAATATATCAAATAATATTTATAAATCAATTTTTTCTTAAATTTAAATTTTTAAAAAATAAATTAGAAAAAAATTATAATAGTTAAATTTATAATTTAATAAAAATAATATGTATAAATCTATATTTTTTTAAATTTATAAATTTTTAAAAATTAACTATAAAATATTTATAGAAATTAAATGTATAATTTTTGAAAAATAAAAAATTAAAAATATATTATAAATTAAAATTTATTAATATTTTTTAAAATTATCTTCTTTTTTGGAATTTATAAGATAATCTTTTTTCAATATCGTGCATAAGATATTCATAATTTCTAGTATGACAATAAACTGTACAAGGACCTTTAAAATTCATCATAATAGATGTTGTTCCTAATAATGTTGTTTTAATACTACCTAATCTTGACATAGAATAATTATTTAAATCATTGGTAGCTAAAAATAATCCATGACCAATTTTTTTAGATTTACCAGCAGGAATTTCTAACTTATGGAAACCACCATATGCTGACAATAATACTAATCCTTTATTCATATCTTTGTTTTCAATTTCTGTCATAAATATATTTTCTTGAACAATTAAGCCTCTAAAATTAGTAACTGTATTTAATTTTAAATTGGGTGTAAAGGCAAGTAATGCGTGTCCAGAAACTACCATTTTATCACCTGGTTTTAATAATACTGGTACCATTCCACCAGGTAAAAAAGATGCACATACTAAATTATTATTAGCATGTGTACCTGTAAAATGTGTCATAAACATTGATTGTGTTGTTAACATACTTCTTAATAATCCACTAAATATTCCACCCTGACTTTGTGTTTTTGTATCTATATGAGTATCTAAATATGATAATGCACCATGATTTAAAATGATAGTTTGATTCTTTCTAAGATTTATTCTTGCTGATGCATTTCCACCTTTATCAACAATTTTGAAAGCAGGTATATATTTTGAACCAGAGAATATAGATTTAGAAAGATTTATTCTACTAATAGAACGTTTTAATGTTCTACTAGTACTATTAAAAGATTTTCTTTTTAAAGTTTTACGAGAACCAGGCATATTTTAATTAATATAATTAAGTTAATTTAATAAAATTATAATTTTTATTATATAAATATATTTTTTTTTATTATATAAATATATTTTTTTTTATTATATAAATATTTTTTTTTATTATATAAATATTTTTTTTATTATATAAATATATTTCTTTTTATTATAAATATATTCTTTATAAATTTTTAAAAAATAATGTTTCATGTGTTAATAAATAGATTAATGTATAATCAGGGTTATCAATAGTATTAATTATTGTTTTTAATACACTTTCTTTTTCTTTATCTGAAAAAGGTCCATTATTAATAATATTGGTAAAATATGTTTCAAATGATAAGTTATTAATTTTAATTAAATTACATAAATCACCTATTGTACTAGTAATAACTAAATAAGGATTATCCATAATACTTTTAAATTTATCATTATCTATAGAATATTTTGCATTTTTTAATTGTTCATTTATATAATCTGTAATTTGATTTCTTTCTTTTTGAGTTAAATCTTTATCAGATAATAATGCTAAATTAATAATTGCAGGTATAAATACTTTTTTAATAAATTTTTCTATTTCCTCATCATTATCAAATAACTTTATATACTTTTTAATTAAATTTATACCAAGTATTAAATTGTCTTGTATAAATTGTTCTATATTTTTTGCTTTATTTATTATAGATATAATTACATCTTCATATTTTAATAAATAATAAATTACAATAAATAAAAGAATTGGCATAATTAAAGAATTTATTATTATTAATATTCTTACTGGATACGAAAATAATCTATTAACAAATCCATTACTAATATTTGATAAATAACTTTTCTTGGGTGATACTAATAAATTACTTGTTTTTTTATTAACATTAATATTTTTATTCATACTTTTATTAACATTTTTATTAACATTTTTATTAACATTTTTATTAACATTTTTATTAACATTTTTATTCATACTTTTATTAACTTTATTATTTAAATTATTTTTATTAGGCATTTTACTTGTAAATTTAGAAACAACCATAATATATATTTTATATATTTAATAATTTTTTCTATATTTTTATTAAATAAATATATAAAAAAAATAATATATAATAATAAAAATAATAATAAAATATAAAATAGATAAAATAATTACCATGGGTAAAGAATATGAAGCTAAGTTTTTAGATGTTAATGTTTCAAAAATGCGTCAAAAATTAAAAAAAATAGGTTGTAAATTAGTGCATCCAAATAAGAGATATGTTAGGTCTGTATATCATAGATGTCCATCTATAAAAGGACCTAAATATAATAGTTTTGCTAGAGTAAGAGATGAAGGTGGTCAAGTTACTATGACTGTCAAAATTTTTAAAGATAAAAAATTTCCAGATGAATATGAAGTTAGTATTAATGAAGATTTTGATACAGGTAATGCTTTTATGTAATCGTTAAATTTAGAACAGAAAGCATTTCAAGAAACATATCGTGAAAAATGGTCTATTAGTAAAATCCCAGGTGTTCATGAAATTACTTTTGATACAATTCCTGGATTACCTACATATATGGAAGTAGATTGTACTTCTGAAAAATCATTAAATAACGTTATTAATAAATTAGAACTAAATAAAGAAAAAATGAGATTTGGTGCTTTTGCTAATACTTATGAAGAATATTATGGTATACCAGCAAAAATAATTAATGATAATACACCATCATTAAGTTTTGCAAATATTAAAAATGAAATTAAACCAACAAAAAATAAAGATATATTTAAAAAAACAATATTACAACAATCAAAATATATTATTAAAAATTCT
>CESM01060509.1_pt1 | contig 10296 bp, 22 predicted proteins | sample 361421 | NCBI WGS metagenome assembly CESM01 (sample SAMEA2622219, study PRJEB7988) | marine metagenome | isolation source: saline water (ENVO:00002010), including | reverse complement strand
CAACTAGCCGACATACGTCGGAGAAAGACATTAACTATGAATATGAATACTAAAGAGAAGAATGAGGAAATTAGCCAACACTACATGAAGCACATTGTAGGCGGTCCGAAGGGACTCATTACTCAAGCAGAGTACAAGCAACTAATAGCTAACTATGAAGCTAATAAGGGCATAGAGGACACAACGGACTTTCAACCAGTTGTTAAACTCTTTAACGCATGGGGTTCACAAACTTGGCTACTATCGGAAATAGACGAGAAGGGTATCTTTTTCGGAGTTTGCGATATGGGGTCAGGGCAACCAGAACTAGGCTATGGTCACCTACCGCAGGTGTATCACGTTCTACAGCACAAGCTGGAGAAGGATAGATGGTTTATAGCTAGCAAGACTGTCAGTGAATACGCTGATGAAGCTAGAAACAATGGGCGAATTTTAGCTTAATGGCTCCCACCTAAGCAAGTGGTTAAACTGCTTAAAATCAAAAATCAAAAAGTGACTACAGCTTTGATAGATTGTAGTTGTTGAGGAAAACCCCTCAACCTTAACTAAAGAAAGAGTAACTATGAATAAATATGAAATAACCTACGAATATCACTACGAAGATAGTGAAACTGTGACCATATTCGCCGAAGATGAAGTTGAAGCAAGACAACTTGCTGATGACGAGCGTGATGGTCCAAGTTATGCCCACGATCATGCTATGGTCACCTATGACGAAGTTTACGATGTAAACCTAGCAGAAAGTGATGTAGACGATGAATAAATACAACGTAAGCTACGTCTACGATCAAGCGGTGCTAATAATATCAGTAGACGCTGACAACGAGCTAGACGCTCAACTATTGGCTAGTAACATACACAGCGACTTTCAAGATGGGGGCGCTGGAGCAATAGACGACATACTAATAGAGAAGGAGTTTACCTATGCCTAAATACTATGTAACGGCACAACGTACCTTTACTATTGACTACGGTATTAAAGTTGAAGCTGATAATGAGGAATCTGCAAGAATACTAGTAGAACAATGTAACGATGAGATAGAGGGTTGGGAAAATACAATGGAGTGCGCCTTAGAGTGGTGTCACGAATTGAATGAAGAAACCCCTCATGTTTTTGAGATAAAGGAGCGATAGATAATGACTAATATAGTATTTGTTCCCCCTATAAGGGAGGGTCACGCTGACAGTGATTACGCTAAAGAAATGAACAGTCAAGGAAATAAAGATTTCGGAACTGGTTATTGTTGCGATACTTTTTATGGAATGGATATGTTCACCGATGATATGACGTGCTACTGGTGCGCTTATGGAGATGATTGGGAAGTGACTGAATAATGAATAACAATAGAGCAATAGACATAATCTTTATAGCGCTAGATAACCTTGCCTTAGACTTAATGCACGATAGTGACGCTCACGAAGTGACTTTAGAAGAACTAGATGAGCTGAGTATGATAACGATAGATGTGTTGTCATAATGTGGCTAATATATGAAGTGCTTGAAGCTATAGGGCTAATGATCATAGGTTTAGCTATGGTTTATGTCCTTATGCTTTTAATTGAAATCAAAGGTTGGGGAGAAATCAAAAAGTGACCTCATACTTTGATATATTGTAATTGTTAAGTAAAACCACTTAATAAACTAAACATAAGGAGAAATTATGGACAAGAGAGATAGTCAGACGCTTAGGCGACTGATTCGTGATGACAAAGTTCAAGCCATGCGAGAAGGTCGTAGGCAACGAGCTAACGTCTTTGCGGATAGGCGTAAGCAAGCGTCTAAGAAAGCATGTAGGGGGAAAGTACAATGGTAAACGAACCTAAAGGAACATTTTACCTAGACCTATCTGACCGCCTAATGCTGGCTAAAGAAGCTCTGGATTATATAGACGAAAACCTACTAGACCTTAGTAGGGAGTATGTAGACGAGGGCAATGCGGACCCCTACGACCCTGAATTTCAAACAGCGTTAGCATCTGCACAAATAGACGCTTACGCTGAGATGATTAAGGGTTTCGCCATAGACGGCGAGAAACCGCAAGAAATATTAACAATGTTAATGCTATTAGATAGCAATGACGAACAACAAGGAGATGAAGAAGATGCCTAAAGGACAATTAATAGGACACTGTGGGGTTGATAGCGGTCAAATACTGCTGATAGACCCATGTTATGTCTATAAAGATGAATTTGACCCTGATAACCCTACAGGGGGCGACTACGATGAATGCTGTCGTATAACGCTCTCAGAAGGCGCAGGACAGACAGAGCTAGGCGTAGTTACGTCTAGTGGCTACGGTGACGGCGTTTATCCGGTCTATGCTGAGAAAGACGGCAACGGCAGGGTAAAGCAAGTAACAATACTATTCACTTAACAACAAGGAGGTAACTCATGGATATATGGGGCAGAGGTGCTTATTACAAAGCTAAGAAATTTGTTTCGCCTAAACGGAAAAAGAAACAAACTGCATCAAGCAAACTTTTCAAAAAGTTGTTTTAAGAGATAGGGCTAGGGGTAAAACCTTAGCCCTATTTTTTTAAAAATCAAAAAGTGACCTTAAGTAGTGTATATTTATAGATGTAAGGGAGAAGCCCTTACAGAATAGGAAACTATGAAACTAACTAAAAGAAAAATACGGAAAAGCTACAACCGTGAACCCTCAAAATGGGCGCTGATGTGGCAGGAAGTGGATAGCCTAGCCCTAGAAGGCAAGCGGTATCCTCTTGAAGCTGGTCGTATCTTCCGATGTCATGGTGAGCGAGGCTATTACAAAGTCAAGTACGTTATGCAGATGGTAGAAGATAACGACAAGTACGAGATTCATTGCTGGTGGCAGTCCACAAAACACGCCACTCCAACGATGAGGGGCGAACTACGGTGCGTGCGACCAGATAAGGTGAAGAACATAACAGGGGAGGTGAGGGGCTAGTCCCCCACTCTCTCCCTCTCTGGTGGGTACACCATAGGGACACCATCGGAAGTTGTTGAGTGACACACATACATACATACGGGACTTATACCCTTCCCTACTTATTTTTTTACAGGGGTAGTCCCGATATTTTATTATTTTTTTATACTGGAGCCAGATTCGCTCAGGTGGTAAGCCTCCAGACCTCTCCGTAGATTCGTTTGTCGCCTCACCGCAACTCCTTCCTCAAGCCCAGTTCATATACGTTTCTTCTGTCCTTGCCCCAGCTTTCGCCGTTTTATGGAGATTTACACGGTCTGTAGCGCTATCCTCTGTTGGTAAAGAAAGCGGTAAAGCCTTGCCCCTTGTGAGCTAATCTGACCCCAGTTGTTTGGTTTCAGTAATTTGTGGAGGTTTTCTCTCCCCCACATATAAGATACCTTGTCGGTAGTCACTTTTTGACTTTGCGTTAAGTTCAAAAATCAAAAAGTGGTAGGGGTTTTGTTATCTTATGGGTGTGGGGGAAAGGCTCCCACAGAAAGCAGGAAAATATGGAAAGAATTACAAACAAACATATAGACCACCAAGTGCAAATCTTAAACAGTTGTTTCGGCATTGAAAACGCTGAGTGGAACACTGTAGGTCGCTTCTACGTTGAAGGCGCTAACGGTGGCTTCAGACTAGTGCGTGTAGTCAGTGAAAGCGGTGCAGAAACCGACATTTCTAAGCGTGGTACTAAGCGTGAGGTGTACGAACAGCTCAGAGTCTTAAACGAAGGTTTAAGGTTATTTCAAACAGAGTTTCGTATGTTCGGACTCGCAAGCTAAGGAGACAGGGGGGCGAGAGCCCCCCACTTCTTAGTTAAAATCAAAAAGTGAGTAACGAAATGGTATCTTATGTGTGTGGGGGAAACACTCCCACAAACTACAGAAAGAGGCTCCAATTATGGAAACCCAAATAGTAGCAGTACAGCACGAAAGCATGAGCGAAGCGCTTATCTTACAGGTAAGCGACAAAGCGACTGTCAGGTGGATTAAAACCAACGTAGCGCTCTACATGATGCGACACTACGACGTAATGATAACGCCTAACGACTTTGTAGTGCAGGTCTTAGACGAAGAACCAGCGCAAGGGTACACAATGTTCCGGTTCGCAAGCTAAGGAGCTAGGGGGGAGAAATCCCCCCAACTTCTCCACAGGGGTGTGGATAACTTTTAACGTCCCGTATAATAATAATTCATCGGGACTCTTACTCTTTTATTTTTAGTCGGGACTCTTACCCTTCTTTTTTTATTTTTTCGGTGGGGACTGTTCTGTTGCCGAGACCCCCACCGTAGCTACTGCCTCCGAATCCTATTCAAACCCTAGAGGGAGAGGCTTACGCCCCTTCCCCCATTTGACGCTCCCATTCCTCTGGACCGTCTAGTGCGACCCACATGGTCTTCGTAAAGACCTTGTAATCTTGGTCTTCCATAAAGAAACCTATTAACCAATCTAAATCGGTTAAGGATACTTTATATCCGTGTGGGGTTTTCTCTGCTACCTTAGCTATTTCTTCTGCTAGTGTCTTAGATCGTGTTATCATAAATAACACTCCCTTCTATTCAGTTGTGGTATTGGGTGTTTCCCAACAACACCTAATCTAGCACCCCCTCAATCACTTTTTGATTTTAGATAAGTGAAAAATCAAAAAGTGACTACAAGCATGGTATCTTATTGACATACCCCTTAGGGACTAAAAAACATCGGATCAAGAGTCAGTGAGGTCCGAATGAGGGGTAGACAACATAGAGGGTTCGTTCAACACGGAACCTCGCAGACCTTGCTCTGCATCTCAGACCTGAAGCTAGCTACACGGACCCTGAGATGGTAACAAGTTAGGCGCAAGCGCAGTCACTGTGCGAAATGAATGGTCTATAGCCGTTCACAGATGGGTAGCTCCCATCTGCCTCATACATGTTGTCATTCGCTGTCTGTAGGGCAGGACAACCCTAGCAAACGCTAGGTCAAAAGGATTACCGTAATACTATGGCAAGGCACTGGAAACGGTGTGCATAGGTCGGGGGTGCGACTCCCCCACAGCGAACTAAAAATCACCTGTCACGGGTGAACGAGAAAGCTCGGTGGTAATAAAGCAAGAGTAGCTCGTTGCAACAAGAAAGCTATATGGAGAGATTGCAAGCTCAAAGACATAGCAATACATGTGGGTTGCCTACAGGAACATTCTCTATCGGTAACGATAGGGGCGCTGGGGGATAACACCTAGATAAACGAACGTAGATAGGTAGACATAATGATCTGTGTCCAGTACCAAAACTGCGTTTCTAGGTTAAATGAGGTTCAAGTCCTCACAACTCGCAACCAGCATACTCGCTGTCACTACGATGACGTAGTGTTCAACAGCTGGTGCGCCTTAAGCGCACATGTCCCCGAAAGGCGAGGCGAGGGGACAAAATCAAAAAGTGACTAACGTTGATGTATATTTAATACATACAACTAACCGAGAGGAAACAATGAAAGACAACAACAACGAAATAAACCACTTGTTCATAGATGCAATCAACTTAGATGTGATTGACGAAATGGACAAGTCACAACTAGAAGCTCTGCTTACAGTACTGGACAAAGTAAAGTAAGTAGGGTAAAATAACTACATAACTTATGGGGCGATGTTATTCCCTTTCTGCGCCCCTTCCCCAGCCCCTCTGATCGTTCGGGTGTCGGTCAGAGGGGCTACTTTCTTTACAGTCCCGTACTAGCTACCGCTAGGTACACCGTAGGGACACCATTGAGTGTTGTTGAGTGAACACTTATATATATACGGGACTATAGACCTACCTCTCCCCTCTTTTTTTTGAAATTTTGAGATGAGATGTTGGGGGGATTTCTCCCCCCTTCACCTATCTCCTTTGTATTATGCCCAGCTCCAGAGTGAGCATCGGTGGTGGTAGTGTCTCAAGCCTCTAGCGCTTGACTTTCGCTCAACCATTCTCCACTCTCCAGTTTTTGATTTCTGTTGAGTTGGGGTGATTGTGCCTTTACACATGTGGCATTGTGGGTATTTCATGTTGTTCCCTTTCGGTTAGTAGTTGATGACTTAAATATACTTCACGCTTAGTCACTTTTTAATTTTACTTATACTCAAAATCAAAAAGTGATGATGTAGCTGTTATCTTGGGTGTTGTTGGGGAACAAGCTCCGACAGAAACAAAGGGAGTCTAAATGACTACAACATCAAAGAGCATCTTCAGAAAGCAAGCTAATGAAGATGGAACCATTCCTCAGATATATGTAGAGGAAAATGATGGGTGGATCTGGATTCAATCCTTTCACGGACATAGCTCCGTAATCGGATACATTGCTATCTACGACACTCATATAAGTATCGGTTGGGGCGATACGACCTACTGGTACAGAGGAGCAGATACCGCTAAGGTTCTATCTAAGCTCCTAGTCACTGGTTCACTAGGCAAAGTAGCTAACTACATCAAACAAAATGCGACAGTAACGCATAAGTTTGTGCCAGATAGCGAAAGCAAAATGGTGCTGGTGTAAGGTTTCGGGGGGAGAAATCCCCCCACTCCCTACCCTCAAAATCAAAAAGTGACTTTAGCTAATGTTATATTTACTACATACCAACTACCCGAAAGGAAACAAATGCTAACACAAGATACAAACAAAGACCCTCGCAAAGTAGAACTTGCTAGGACCGCAGGTAGATCGTGTGGAGTCGCTAAGATGAGCCCTTGGCAAGCTCAAGACTTCGCAATGAGTACCCCTCATGGCAGGGTGCTACTCAACGGAGCGAGCGAGTACAGAGCCGTTGAGGGAACTACCAACCACGCCTTCTGGACAGCGTACCATGAAGCGAGGGAGGAAGCGTACAGGGGGGCATAAGCCCCCTAAGTCTTCAAAGTCAAAAAGTGACTTAAGATAAGCTAATATGAATATATCAACCACTAACCGAGAGGGAAACAAATGATAGATTTAGAAGCAAGAGAGATAGTAGAAGATGAATACACAGAATGTGAAAGCTGTGGAGAAAATGTCCACCAAGATGAAATGTGTAACTACTACAACTTTAACGGTTACGAATACACCTACGACTGTGGACCTGTCTACAGCGAGTGCGAATGGTGTGCTGAACAGTCAAGGTGACCTACATGCGGAGGGGTCGGAGGGCATAAGCCCTCTGGTCCCAAAGTCAAAAAGTGACTTTAGATAAGCTATTATGAATACATAAGCAACTGAGGGAAACCTCAAGAAAGTAGGAAAAATGAAAACACATTATGTAGATAACGGAGATGGAAGAACCGTCAAAGTAAGGCTCTACAGTGGCTCTGGCGAATCGTACCGCCCTGAATGCGCTCGCATACAGATGAGCCTCACATGGAAACCCATGTACAACCATGAGGGCTTCCAGAACTTCCCCGCTTACTTAGCTGAGGATATGCTAGGGCGCAACACAGCGCTCTGTATGCACTACCTACACGGCGAGGACAACACATGGTCTACAGTAAGCGCAGAGGCTATGAGCAAGATAAGCGACATAATCAAAACAACTACACTGTGAGAGGACAGGGGGCGAAAGCCCCCAACTCCTCCTTCAAAATCAAAAAGTGACTAGCAGTAAGCTATTATGAATATATCAACTTAACCGAAAGGAAAAAATGGAAACAGAACAAGAGCAAATAGACCGAGAAATGGCTCGGATTACCTCAGAGGAAGAATGGAATGAGATATTCGGAATCTTCCAACATCTAAGTGAGCGAGACTCACAATGATAGGGGTGATAGGTCTACTGACCTTCTTAGCCTTAGTCGGCTACGTTCTTAACAGAGCGGTTTAACGGAAAAGCCTCCCGAAAGGGGGGCAAATCCGTACGTCCCGTTAGTGTACTACGCTAGGTACGCCATAGGGACACCATCGGAGTTTGAAGCGGAAAACAACAAACAAACAAGCGGGACTTATTTCAGCGCAGGGGAGGCTCTGTCTTTTTTTTCTTTCTGTTTTGTCTCAGAAGCTTATGTATAATCAGAATACAACATGATATGTCACTTTTTAATTTTAACTAACACGAAATCAAAAAGTGAGTGCATGAATGTTTATTCTGAGACTGCCTTTGGCAAGTCGTCGGAGGTTTTACCGTAAGGAACCAAATATGAAAATCACCCAAATTGAAATCAACGAAATCATCGCAGATTTCTACCAACTCAATAAAGATGAGCCAAATAAATTCAATACTTATGAGGCATGTAGTAATCATGTAATGGCCATTATGCACGAAGTCGGCATGCTTGATGAAGGCTACGAGCTAAGTTGGTCACAAGACACGTTCGCAGATGCGTTCAACGAAGTTGCTGAAGAATACCGTCTTGGGGAGCTAGAAAGGCACTACGAGCGTAGATACTTTCGCTAAAAGGCAATCAATGCCCCCACTGGCTTAGGCTGGTGGGGGTTATTTTTTTGCCCTAACACGAATAGCGTCATACCGTTTAACCTTATTTCAATTCTATAGCGTCATAAACGCTCTCTAAGCGCCGTTAGCGATGCTTCGGGTATGCTAGGTGCGGACAGGGTATAAAGAGCCGTATGTGGCGATTCTGAGGCTTCTCAGAAGAAGTGCGATTTAAAACCTATTTCAGATAAGATCAAAAAGTGAGTGGACAGGGTGTAAATTAAAAATATAGGAAAACAGAGGGGTAGAAGACCGTCTAGTCCCGTATAAAGTTGTACCAAGCGGGACTCCCAGCCATAAAAGTATCGGGACTCTCAAGAAAACCAAAAAAGATAAGAGTCCCGTACCTAGAGCCTCATTGTAACTTACTTTTTAATTTTAAGCAACTTCAAAAATCAAAAAGCGGTGCAAGTTTGATTATACTCAAAGTGTTGCTAACAACGGCAACCCTAAAACACAAGGAACCAAAACATGAACCACCTAATCCCATGCGACATATGCAACAACCCAACGGAAGACATTGACATCAATATTATCTACAATGACTACACCTTTGAAAACTACTACTGTGGAGTCTGCTGGGGCGCATACCTTATGGTTACGGAAGGACTGGGCAAGTCACTAGCAATGGAAGATAACCTGCCCATCTTCTCTGCGCATCAGATCCACTACGAAAACTGGTGCTAATTCCCATGCCCCTCGTCTCTCCGCTGGCTGTGGCTGGTGGAGGGACACCATAGGGACACCATTGAGTTCACTTGCGGAACAAGGGTTTTACCCAATAGTCCCCAAAAGAAGTCCCTTTTACCCAATAGTCCCGTCTTAAAGATTAACATTCAATAGTCCCGCATGTTTTTACTTAACAGTCCCGACTAAAACTTACCCCTATTTATCATTTATTTCCTTTCCTTTTGTTCTGCTTCGTGCATTACTCTGAGGTATTCGTTGTAAGCTTTTTCTGAGCTTGACTTGTTTTCCTCAGTCTTTTTGATTCTTTCCTTGATTTCTTCTTGTGTTGGCATTTGCTGTCCTCTCGGTTAGTTGCTTATGTACTCATAATATCTTACTGATACTCACTTTTTGACTTTGGTATTTACCAGTCTCTCCATCTCCTGCCCCATCTCGGTGACGTTGATCGTAGGTAGGTAGCCAGCTCCGGATAGCCCTGATCTATGGCGTTAGGCAGATAGACGTGTACCAGTACGTCTAAGCGCCGTATAAGCCTACACGGTGACCCGAACCAGAAGCGACTGATAGGGCGCTCCTCTAGCTGTAGGTAGGCATCTATCCTTGTCTGATTGATGTCCCACACGTCTACGCCAGTGCGGTTAGCTAGCATTCTAATGCCTATGTAGTAATCGTTTATTATTGTCATAGTTCTTCTTTCTGTTGTTTGGTTATTGGTTTATTAATGAGGGGGGATTGCTCCCCCCTCATCGTGATTAGAGGAATAGGTTTTCGGTTAGACCGATTCCGGCTTTTCCGTAATCCTCTTTACAAGGATCGCAGTGCCATCTTTCAGGTTCTTCGTCAAACTCAAACCTTGCTACTCCTGCGCATTTATCGCATTCTGATATTACTGTGTATTTCATATTCAGCCTCCTCAGCTGTTTGGGTATGTAATAAATATATCAATTCGTTAGTCACTTTTTGATTTTAGCTAAACCGATTATTGATGGGGGGAGTCGCATTCCCCCTCATCTTGGCTCCTCCTAAAAGTACCAGAGGGAGCATTGGTGATGATAGCTCCTGATCCCTGAAGGATAGTTTCGCTTCACCATGCGCCATTGATTAACCTTTGATTTCTGCTGGGTTAAGGTGATGGAACCTTTGCACTTGTAGCATGTTGGTAAGTTGCTCATATTTGCCTCCTCGGCTGGTTGGGTATGTAATAAATATACCAGTTCGGTAGTCACTTTTTGATTTTGG
>CESM01033677.1_pt1 | contig 10304 bp, 9 predicted proteins | sample 361421 | NCBI WGS metagenome assembly CESM01 (sample SAMEA2622219, study PRJEB7988) | marine metagenome | isolation source: saline water (ENVO:00002010), including | reverse complement strand
TCATCTCCATGCTCATCTCCATGATCGTCATCATGGTCATCGTGACCTTCCTCATCTGAATGCTCACCGTGGTAAGGAATTCCGTACATAGTTTCATGATTATCAACTGAAATTCCAAAGTATCCCCATTTTCCAGCTCTAGAAATACCGAATTTTGTAGATTCTATTTCAAGATCTGAATTTTCTAGGTAAGAAAGCTCTTCTTCTCCGTCATGATCATCATGCATTTCATGATCTTCATCATGCGTTACCGCATCATCAGGAATATCAAAATTGCCAAATTCAGACTTCTTATAACCAACGTTAACATTGAAGCCGTTTAAGTTATCTTTGAAGTTAAAGTACTGAGAATCGCCATCATTAACAGATTGTGTTTCAAGCCCAGCAATAAATTCTTGTGTAGTAAAATCTTCTGGGGCTATGCAATTATCGACGACATTAATGATTCCACCACTTGTGCCATTTGCATAAAGTAAAGACGAGGGACCTTTTATTATCTCTACTTGCTGCAGATCGTTTAAGTCAATGTCGTTTAAATGATCAGCTCCTAGACCAGACACGTCCCTGTTTACCATTCCGTTTTTGAGTATTTTTACCCTTGGTCCGGACATTCCTCTAATAATAGGTTGTCCTACAGCGGCGCCATAATCAGCTATAGAAACACCTAAATAATTATCTACTGCTTCACCTAAAGTAGTAGTAGCATTATCTTCTAATTCATCTCCGTCTATAACATATAGCGGGTTAAGAATCCTGCTGGGATTTAATATAGATGATGTTACAACAATCTCATCTGCATCACTTGAATTGAGATCAGAGGATTCATCAGCGTTTATTTGCGTATTAATTAAACTCATCGCCATGAGTGCATAAAAGTAAACTTTCATGTTTTCTCCTAAATTTAAATTAAAAAAAGTTTTAAATAAATTTAAGAGTTGGGTGGCGCCCTCACGCTGAAGCCAGAAAGAGCTTTAGTTCCAACTCTTTGTTCACGGCTAATATAGGTTTTCTGGACTAAAGTATACTCTTCAAATGTTTGAACATCAGAGGCTTTAAATGATTCGTTTTCACAAACTTGGCAATCGATAGATTCATGGACTTCAACAAGTTCATTAGGGTGATCTGTCTCAAGGGCATGAAAAATAGGATCAGCGGAAATGGCTATTGAGTATAAAAAACCCAGTAATATAGCGAATTTGCGTTTGTTGATCCTCATAAAAAATGCAATATTAGTTTAATTGAGTAGAGAAGCAAGGGCTTTCGTCAATTTGACGGTGTCATGGGGCGCCCTAAAAAAGCCGGCGTATTTAGCATCAGGGCTTATCAGAACTAAACTTCCTGAATGGTCAACAGTGTAGTTAGGCTCTGGATTATTTACAACCGGAAAGAAGGGGGCATTAACTTGGGTAGAAAATTTATAAATTTGATCAATTTCTCCTGTAAGCCCTATAAAATTTTTATCAAAGTTGTCTAAATAAACTCGCATATTTTCTGGTTTGTCTCGATCTGGATCTACTGTAACCAGGAAAACTCTAATATCATCTGATTTTTCTTCTAAAGCCTGTTTTACATCAGACATTTGCTTCATAGTAAGCGGACATATATCAGGGCAATAAGTAAAACCAAAAAACAAAATGTTCCATTTATCCTGAAAATGCTCTGGTAAGAAGATTTCATTTGAGTCATCTATTAGTTTAAATTCGGCTAACTGCCTTGGAGGATCAATGAAGTAAGCACCAAGCGTCTTGTATTCATCTAAAGTCAGTTCTCTCGGTGTATAAAACCTGGATAGGAACAAGGCCAATATTAAGGCCATAAAGCCCAGACAGGCTGCTACAGTTATATAGATCCCTTTATTCATAAGAAAATAAAGTGATCTACCAGCATCGCTGCAAACAATAAGGCTAGATAAATGATTGAATATGCAAAGGTTGGCATCGCCGAAGCGTTGCTATCATCTCTATAAAGCTTGAAAGAATAAAATAAAAAAATCAAACCCAGTATGAGTGCTGAAATAAGGTAAATTTCACCAAACATTTGAACTGCATAAGGCAACATTGTGCAGGCCAACAAAAGAAAAGTATAAAGAAGTATGTGTTGCTTGGTGAAGGGAACGCCTTTTTGAACTGGTAACATAGGCACTTCTGCATCTGCATAATCATCAACTCTATGAACTGCCAAAGCCCAAAAATGCGGAGGCGTCCAAACCATAATAATCAAAACCAGCAAAAGAGCGTTTGGCTCGATAGTATTAGTAATAGCTGCCCACCCAAGAAGAGGTGGCATGGCGCCGGCAAGTCCACCTATAACTATATTCTGACTTGTCATGAATTTAAGATATTTTGTATAAATAAATCCATAAAATATAAAGGTTAGAGTTGTAAGTAGCCAGGTTAGAAAATTGGTAAAGAACAAAAGCATCCATGAGCCAGAGAGATATAGAATTATCGAAAAGATGATCGCTTGTTGGTCCGAAATTTTTCCTACAACTAAAGGCCTCGCAGATGTTCTATTCATCTTGGAATCTATCTGTTGGTCGAAAAAATGATTAATGACTGCTGAAGAAGCTGCCAGAAAACTTATTCCTATTAAACCAAAGAAAAATACTTGCACTGGCGGACTGAAATCAGAGCCTATAAGCATACCGCTTGCACAAGATACAAATAAAAGCGCCTGAACCCCGGGCTTAGTTAGTTCGAGATAACCTCTCCAGTTAGATAATATCGATAACATAAATTAATGTTCTCTTAATCTCAGAACACCTAAATAAGTTATCAATAATAACCCACCTAAATTATGACCTACAGCAATTAATAAAGGTAACGCGAAAATAACATTAGAAATACCCAATAAAACCTGTAGAGTCAAAAAGGCGATCAATCCATAAGCCAAGGTCTTGAAGTTTCGTTTATATAAGTGAAAACTAGTTAATAGCAGAAATAGAGTTACCACTATGGCACCAAATCTATGTGTTAAATGTATAGCAACTCTAGACTCATGATCTAGCTGCCCTCCCAGGTAATTTGGGCCTATGCTCTGAAAGAAGTTAAAACCTTCCTTGAAATTAGCTTCTGGAAGTATCTGTCCTTGGCACAAAGGGAAATCTGTACATGAATAAGATGCATAGTTCGTGCTGGTCCAGGCTCCAAGAAAGATCTGAATAGCCACTAAGACTATTGAGACGCTGAATAATCTTTTAGTTGTACTTTCGAAATTCCAGCTAGCCCTGCTCTTTATAAGATCCTTCGTTTTGAAATAAAGAAGCCACAAGAGTACAGTTGTCAAAAACCCTGACATAAGATGGGTTGTCACGACTTGGGGCCACAATTTGAGGCTTACAGTCCAATATCCAAAGGTTCCTTGCATGATTACCCAAGCAAGAAGAAATACGCTTAAATTTCTTATGTTTGTTGGAACGTCTTTACTTCTCACAGACAGATAGGCGATACAAACAATAAAAAAGCCAAGAGCTGCGGCAAAGTATCTATGTACGACTTCGGGAATTGCTTTTGCAACTTCGTAAGGAGTGTCTGGAAATTTTGAGTTTGCGATATCAATTTCTTCTGGGCTAACTGGTATGGTCACAAAACCGTAGCAGCCAGGCCAGTCAGGACATCCTAAACCCGCATCAGCAAGTCGTGTCCATGCTCCTAAAGCAACAACCACAAATCCGAGAATACCTGATAAAAGAGAGAGTGTTTTTATGCGTTCCATGCTTATCCTATTTTTGAGTTTTGAAGAACTTTCTTGATATCTTTTAAAAGTTCACCACTCGGTAATGTTGAGTCATAGATCAATATTCCATTGCCCAGTGGGTCAAACAATATATACGGTGAGTCCTCTATTTTTTCTGATACAGACAAAGGGACTACGTCTATATTAATATTTCCGGTATTTAACAGAGGATATTCTTCTGCAATCTTTTTTAAAGACTGCTGAGATAAATTATTACCACCTATATTAATCAGATATCTTGTTACCCTGTCGCTATCTTTAGAAAGTCTTATATTGATCTGCCGCGACGAATACAACGTTTCCCAACACTTTTCTTTACAGTCACCAGACACAAATTGGACAATCGACCACTTACCAGGAAACTCATCTTTTAGAGGACCTGAATCTACTGCCAATCTTAATTCAGTTAGCTGAATAGGTTCAGGCAATAATGTTCCTTTGTTTACAGTCCCTTCAGGAGTGTATCCGCTATAAAACATAGCTGAGCTAGATATTAATACAATTATTGGGGTTAAAAAAATTAAAGAGGCTATGACCCTTCCAGAATTTCGTTTACTTATTTTCATAATCAATCCTTTTTGAATCCGTAATAAAAATACGAACAAATTAAAACTAGTGCCAGGCCGTACCACTGAAGTGCATATCCATAATGACGAGAAGGTTTTAAGTCCACAGGCTTCCAAATTGGCTCTAAGGCCCCTATCGATCCTGCAGACAACTGAATAACGGACTTATTTATATTTAGATCCAAATCTTTTTTGGCCTCCTGATAATCTATTTGTTGAACAAGTTTTGGCCAACCTTCTGCATACTCTTCATCCACTAGATTTAATCCAAAACGCTTAAATGGAGAGAGTAATCCTTGTATGGAGATTTGCTTTTCTTTTACTTGAATTTCTCTTTCATAATTAAAGCCTTCTTTTGGTGTCCATCCTCTATTTACTAGAAAAAGTTCGTTGCCTGAAGTTTTGAAGGTTGTGAAAACCTCATAGCCCGCTTCTTGTCTATACAACCTATTATCGAGTAAATAAGTCTTTGCTCCGAATTCTCCATAAAGATTTACCGTTCTATAGGTAAGTTTGTCATCTGTTAAATTAAACATCTCACTTTCATTAACAACGGGTAGTGATTTATTTTCATAATGCTGATTAACAATATCCTTCTTTTCTAAACCTCTAATGACTTGCCAAGACCCTAAGTAAAGCAGGATAGGGAAAAAAAATACGAAAAACGCAGTCATTAGTTTTCCAGGATGAAATTTACTCATATTTTTTTACTTTACCTAAGTGTATACTGCTCACCCTTTCAAGATGATCAAATACTTTATAATTTTCCTAATCGTGGCTATGTTTATTAGCCTCTTCAGAGGAGCCTTTTTTCTTATAAAAGATGGAGGCTCAACTAAAAGGACCGTTCACAGCTTGGGCGTCAGAGTTTCTATAGCGATCGTTCTTTTTATAACTCTAGTTTATGGTTTTATTACCGGGCAAATTGGACCGGGCGTTTAACTCTTCTACATTACGTATACAAAAGCAACTAAGCAGACCCAGACAACGTCAACAAAGTGCCAATACCAGGATCCTGCTTCAAAGCCAAAATGATCGTCTGCAGTAAAGTGCCCTTTAAGGCTTCTAAAAAGCATTATTGTAAGAATAATCGCTCCTAAACAAACATGGAATCCATGAAAACCTGTAAGCATAAAAAATGTGGTTCCATAAATACCTGTATTTAAAGTCAATCCGTAATGGGTATAAGCCTCGTAATACTCAATTCCCTGCACAACTACAAACGCATAGCCAAGAATTAAAGTGATAGCCAACCATAGGTTGAACTGCTTTCTGTTTTCATTTTTGAGACCTAAATGCGCTATGTGCACTGTTAAACTTGAAGTCAGTAACAAGACTGTATTCCATAAAGGCAACCAGCCTAAAACTCCACCTAAACCTCCAGAAGCGTAGGCTGTAGCTAAAGACATATCTTTTTCAGGTCCAGCAAATACTGCCTGATCAGGAGTAATCATCAAAGGCCAGCTAGCTTCAAATCCAGGCCACAGCATATTGGCCAAGCCTTTTTCACCTTCACCACCAAGCCAGGGTACTGCAAAATTTCTTATATAAGCTAAAGCGAAGAAAAATGCGAAGAAAAACATAACTTCTGAAAAGATAAACCAGGCCATTCCGTATACATAAGAATCTTTTAGCATTGGATTGTTTAAGCCTGCATGATTCTCTTGAATCACTTGCTTGAACCAAAAGTACATTGTGCTCCACATCATGATGAAGGATGCGATTAAAATAAGATAAGAGTTAGAGTCTTTTCCCATATCTATAACCGTATTGGCAGCACCGATAATGAAAACCAACATTGTAATTGCCATTGCAAAAGGCAATTTACTTGATTCAGGTACGTAATAAGCTTGTTGTGACATTTTCTCCCCTCTTATAAATTAGCTAATTCTTTTTTTGGCTGGACCCTGTCTGTAATATCAAACAAAGTGTAACCAAGACTTAATGACCCTATCTCTTTAGGCAGGGCTGGATCAATTATAAATCTAACAGGCAATTCTATTCTCTCTCCAGCTGCTAAGACTTGCCTCTCAAAGCAGAAACATTCTGTTTTATGGAAATACTCTGCACCTCTTCCAGGTGAAACGCTTGGTATAACCTGCCCAACCATTTCTTTACTGGTAGGATTGTAAAAAACAAAAGATGCTTCGTATTGATTTCCCGTGATCACTCTCATTTGCGATTTTTCCGAATCAAACACCCATGGCATAGACTCATTATTATGGGTCATAAATTGAACAAGTAATTCTCTTTGCTCTGTTATGGCTAAAGATTCTTTGCTCAAGGAACTAGGTCCAGTTACTTTGCCATTCAAGCCCGTTATTTCACAAAATACGTCATACATAGGAACTAATAGCCAACCGAAGGCAAACATCCCGACGACGATGCCTATTAGATTTCTTAAAGTTCTTTTTGCTTCCAAACTATTTTACTTGAGGTTGAACTGTAAAGGAGTGATATGGAGGAGGTGAACTCAAAGTCCACTCAAGGCCCAGATCACCAGCGCCTTCCCATACCTCTGGTTCGGCTTGTTTACCGGACCTAATAGTTTTAATAACTATAAACAAGAACAGAAGCTGAGTTAAACCAAACATGAAAGCTCCAACACTTATAAGTGCATTGAAGTCTGCAAACTGTAATGCGTAATCTGGATATCTTCTTGGCATTCCTGCAAGCCCTACAAAGTGCATTGGGAAGAAAGTTACATTTACAGATATAAATGTAAGCCAGAAATGTAATTTTCCAAGTGTTTCGTCGTACATATTACCTGTCCATTTTGGAAGCCAGTAATAAGCTCCAGCTATTATTCCAAACAGGGCTCCTGGCACTAGAACATAGTGAAAGTGAGCAACAACAAAATAAGTGTCATGATATTGAAAGTCTGCCGGAACAATGGCAAGCATTAATCCAGAGAAGCCACCTATTGTAAATAAGGCCACAAACGCAATCGAAAACAACATAGGTGTTTCAAAGGTAATAGAGCCTCTGAACATTGTTGCCACCCAATTAAAGACTTTAACTCCTGTAGGTATAGCAATTAACATTGTTGAATACATGAAGAATAATTCTCCAGCCAGCGGCATTCCAACCGTGAACATGTGGTGAGCCCAAACTACAAATGACAAGATAGCAATAGAAGCCATTGCATAAACCATTGATGAATAGCCAAAAATTGGTTTTCTGGAGAAGGTCTCAATGATGTGAGAGACAATTCCAAAGGCTGGCAAAATCATAATATAAACTTCAGGATGACCAAAAAACCAGAAAACATGTTGGAATAGAACAGGGTCACCACCACCAGCAGCATTAAAGAAACTGGTTCCAAAATTAATGTCCATCAACATCATTGTTACGACACCTGCCAAAACAGGCATAACAGCGATCAATAAATACGCTGTAATTAACCAGCTCCATACGAAAAGAGGCATTTTCATCAATGTCATGCCTGGTGCTCTCATATTAAAAATTGTAGTAATGATATTTATCGACCCAAGAATCGATGAAACACCCATCACGTGGACTGAGAAGATGAAGAAATTTACGGTAGAAGGGGCATAAGTTGTAGATAAAGGTGCGTAGAATGTCCAACCAAAGTTAGGTCCGCCTTCAGGCATAAATAAAGTCGAAATCAAGATTCCGAAGGCCATAGGCAACAACCAAAAACTTAAATTATTCAATCTAGGCAGCGCCATATCAGGAGCACCTATTTGCATAGGTAGCATCCAGTTAGCTAGTCCTACAAATGCAGGCATGATCACCCCAAAAACCATTATCAGACCATGATTTGTGGTCATCTGGTTGAAGAACTCAGGCTGAACTATCTGAAGACCTGGCTGAAAGAGCTCCGCTCTTATAACCATAGCCATAGCACCGCCAATAAATAGCATAATAAAACTAAACCATAGATATAAAGTACCTATGTCTTTATGGTTAGTTGTAAAGAGCCATCTTGAGAGTCCTTTTGCAGGACCATGATGTCCGTGATCGTGTGTTTCTACTACTGTACTCATTTTTTTATTTCCTTTATAAATCTATTCTATTTTTGTAAGCAACGATGTCTTGAGGAGTTACTATGACGCCATCGCCATTTTCTCCGTTAGACCAAGCCTGTCTTGTGTAGGTTATAACTGACGCTATATCTACTTCGCTATACGAATCACCAAACGCCGCCATAGCTGAGCCTTGAACTCCTTCCATTAATATTTCTATATGTCTTGAGCTATCAGATAAAGCGATCTGACTACCCACAAGCGCAGGAAACACTGGTGGTATTCCTTGTCCATTTGCTTGGTGACACGCTGAACAATTAGTGGCATAGAAACCTTCCCCTCTTTCCATTAACTCTTCTTTTGTCCAAACCTTGGAGGTGAGAAGTCTTTCTTCTTCAGCAAGTGCTACTTTTTCTGCTATGAAAGCATCAAATTCATCTCTTTCTACCGCTCTTACTACTACCGGCATGAAGGCATGCTTAATTCCACAAAGCTCCGTACATGCGCCTCTGAATATTCCCGGCTCAGGAACATTAGTCCAAGCGGTGTTAATGAAGCCAGGAATTGCATCTTGCTTAACAGCAAAATCTGGAACCCACCATGAGTGGATGACATCATTTCCAGTAATTAAAAATCTGACCCTTGTGTTTGTAGGTATGACTAGAGGCTCATCGACCTCCCTTAAATAAAATTCACCTTTAGGCACATCTCCATCAATTTGTTCTTGGCTAGTGGAAAGATTACTAAAGAATCCCACCTCATCCTCTAAATACTCATAGTGCCACTTCCATTGGTGGCCTGTGATTAAAATATTGATTTCACCTTCAGCATCATCATATGCCTCAACCATTACCTGGGTAGATGGAACAGCCATCCAAACAAGTACCAATGTTGCAGCGACAGTCCAACCTATTTCAAGCCAGAAATTGTCATCAAAATCTGCAGCAACAGCTCCTTTAGATTTTCTGTACTTCCACAAAGACCAGAACATTATTGAGAAAACGATCACCCCGATAACAACACAGATCCAAAAAATGACCATGTGCAATTCAAAAATGCTCTCACTTACTTCAGTCACACCAACAGGCATGTTGTAGTCTGAGCTTTCAGAAAAAATCAGCGATGAAAAAAGGGAAGGTATAACAAAGACAAACTTTGTAAAAACTTTTTTAATATAAGCCATTAAATTTTATATATTTATTTTTTAGGTGGGCGAACGGAACAGCGCGCGTATTTTAAACCAATCAGATACCTCAAACAATAGTTTAGAGGGAAACAAATTTAATGAGATTTTCGTTACAAAAACTACAAAAGCGCAGCTTTATTTATATTAGTTTCAGGTTTATGGTTTGTCCAAATCTCAAAGCTAAGTGCAGCTTGCTGAATTAACATCCCCAGTCCGTCGTAACATACATTTGAGCCTGAATTCTTTGCTCGTATTATGAATGAAGTCTCTTCCCTAGAATAAGAGAGATCATATACACATGTATTTTGAGAAAAAATATTACTAGGCAGCTCCATCTCCTGATTCAAAACTCCTGCGGAAGTTGTATTGATCACAAGATCGGGGCTGCAATCTAAGGGCTGAGAGGTAGAAACAACCTTTAATTGGTTGTCAGACAAAGTAAATTTCCCGGCAAGTTGCTCGGCCTTAGAAAAAGTCCTGTTAGCTATAGTTATGCTACCGGGTTTCTCTTTTAATAGACTAGGAATAATTGCTTTAGCAGATCCGCCTGCACCCAAAATAACTATTTCCAAATTGGATAAGCTTATGTTCTTGCTTATAAGATCCTTAACTAATCCTCTGCCATCAGTGGTGTCCGCACAGATAAATGAGCCTTCTTTCCATAAAGTGTTTACCGATCCAGATAATTTCGACTCTTCAGACAATTTATTAGCATAATTGTATGCATCCTCTTTTAAGGGAAGTGTTACATTTAACCCTTCATAACCTGAATCGAATAGACTTGTAACCGCTAATCCAAAGTCCTTTTTTTCGACTTGAATAGCCTCG
>CESM01018793.1_pt1 | contig 10315 bp, 10 predicted proteins | sample 361421 | NCBI WGS metagenome assembly CESM01 (sample SAMEA2622219, study PRJEB7988) | marine metagenome | isolation source: saline water (ENVO:00002010), including | reverse complement strand
TGATAATGATAAAAGATATAAATTCTCTTTTAATTTTAAAGTTGGTGTAATGTCTTTAGAATCTTGATTTGGTCTATTAAAGCAAAAAACTTCAGAAGTATAAGTTTTACTTATAATTTTCCTTAAATCATCCTTAGGAATATCATCAATAAATTTTTCAAAAATTGTAAAAGCTAATTCTTGATAAGTCATAGAACGCATTTGTTCTAAATCCTGATTTGTAAATTTAGGATAATTTTTTGGTAAATACAAGCCTCCATCTGGTGCTAAACCACCTAAAAGGATTTTACAAAAGCTTAGTTCTGGCGATTTACCTCTTGTAGAAATATACTTCATAAATTTAATTAATTATTTAATTGTTCGACTCTTATTTTAATAACCTTATCTTTATTTTCTGACATTGCTTCTATCTTAGATATTATCTTATTCATTTTATCTTCAACCACACCTGATGTAATAACTATAATATCTGCTATCGCATCATTATCATGTATTTCTTTTTGGACCATTGCATCAATAGAAATTGAATTACTAGCAAAAATTTGAGTAATTTTTGCTAGAACTCCAGATTGATTTGTCATAGTAAGTCTTAAATAAAACTCACAAGCTATTTCTTCAATAACAAGTATTTTCTTATCTTTAATTTCTTCATCTATAAATCCTAAAATAGGAATGTGTGGCATTTTTTGTAAATCAATACTTCTTGCTATATCAATAATATCTGTAACAACTGCACTTGCTGTTGGTTCTGATCCTGCTCCAGCCCCATAATATAATGTTGGACCAACCATATTACTTTGAATAAGAACAGCATTCATAGATCCGTTAACGTTTGCTACCAATCTTTTTTCAGGGATTAATGTTGGATGGACTCTAAGCTCTATTGAATTATTATGAAATTTTGTTATTGCTAATAATTTAATTCTATAGCCAAGCTCTTCGGCATAAATAATATCTTTTTGATTTATTTCACTTATACCCTCTACATAAACTGAATTAAAGTTAAGAGGTATTCCAAATGCTATAGAAGCTAAAATTGTAATTTTATGAGCAGCATCAATGCCTTCAATATCAAAAGTTGGGTCGGCTTCAGCAAAACCTAATTCTTGAGCTTGCTTTAAAGCAACATCGAATGTTAAATTATTTTCCTTCATTTCAGTAAGAATATAATTAGTCGTGCCATTCAAAATACCAACAATCCATTTAACTTTATTAGATGCTAAACCTTCCCTTAAAGACTTTATTATTGGGATACCACCTGCTACAGCAGCTTCATAAGCCAATATCACATTATGCTTATTAGCTAAATTAACTAACTCATCACCATGTAATGCAATTAAAGCTTTATTAGCTGTAACAACATGCTTATTATTTTTTATTGCTGCCTCAACTAAATCTTTTGCAACCCCTGTTCCACCAATTAATTCTACAACTATATGGATATTTTTATCTTTAATAAGATCAAACGCGTCTTTTAAAATTTTAGTTTTATCGTCAACAACTTCTTTTGCTCTTTTTAAATCTTTTTCAGCTAAAGCAAAAACAGTTATTTCTTTTTTTGTTTTACGATAAATTTCAAGAGAATTTTCTTTTAAAACCTTATAAGTACCACTACCAACTGTCCCTGCTCCAATTAAACCAACATTTATTTTATTTTGCATTTTTTTACTTTCTATAATCTGTTAAATATTCTGAAAACCTATTAAGCGCAATTTTCAATTCGTCTTCATTTGGAAGAAAAACCATTCGAATATGATTATTATCATGCCAGTTAAAACCACTTCCTTGAACCATTAGTACCTTTTTCTTCTTTAAAACATCAAATACAAAATCTTGGTCATCTTTTATTGGGTACATCTTGGGATCAAGTTTAAAAAACAAATACATTGCTGCAGCAGGTTTAACACAAGTTACGCCAGGAATATTGCTTATCATCTCATATGCTAACTCTCTTTGTTTGAATAAACGACCTTTTGGCGACACTAAATCATCAATACTTTGATAACCCCCTAAAGCAGTTTGAATAGCCAATTGACCAGGAACATTTGCACATAATCGCATTGATGCCAAAATATTAAGGCCTTCTAAATAATCTTTTGATTTAGTCTTATTTCCAGAAAAAACAAGCCATCCTGCTCTATAACCACAAGCTCTATAATTTTTTGATAATCCATTTAAAGTTACAAACAAGATATCATCTGCTAGTGATGCTATAGAAGTATGCTTATTACCATCGTATAAAACTTTGTCATATATTTCATCAGAAAAAATAATTAAATTATTTACTCTTGCAACCTCAATTAATTGCTCCAATAATTCATTAGAATACAATGCCCCAGTTGGATTATTTGGATTGATAACTACAATCGCACGTGTTTTTGATGTTATTTTAGACTTAATATCATTAATATCCGGAAACCAATTCGCTGATTCATCACAAGTGTAATGTACTGGCTTTCCTCCTGCCAAAGTCACTGCAGCAGTCCATAACGGATAATCTGGTTTTGGAATAAGAACCTCATCATCATTATTTATAAGGCCTTGCATAGTCATTACAATTAACTCCGAAACTCCATTTCCTAAAATAATATCGTCAACATCAACATTATTAATAGATTTTTGTTGAGTGTAATGCATAATGGCTTTTCTAGGCTCAAAAAGACCATAACTTTCTGTATACCCAGAAGATTTATTAATATTTCTAATAACATCCTGTGTTATTTCATCTGGTGCCTCAAAACCAAATTCTGCAGGATTACCAATATTTAACTTAATAATATGATGCCCCTCCTCCTCCATTTTTTTAGCATGAGTTAAGATTGGGCCACGAATGTCATAACAAACATTATCAAGCTTTTTAGATTTTAAAACAGGAGTCAAAATATTGTATCTCGATTATTAAAATTATGTGTTATCTTACCTTTCAATTAAAATTAAGCCAATGATAGATTAAAGCTATAAATCTTCAGTTGAAAAAACTAAACTTGCATTTGTTCCACCAAAACCAAAACTATTAGACATAACAGTTTTTATTTTTTTATTTATCCTTTCTCTAACAATCGGAAGTCCTTCAGCAGCAGGATCAAGATCATTAATATTAACTGATGGTGCTATAAAATCATTTTCCATCATAATTAAGCTATAAATGGCTTCATTAACACCAGCTGCTCCTAAAGCATGTCCTGATAATGACTTTGTGGATGCAATATTTGGAATAGCGCCAAACTTACTATTTTCAAAAACAGATCTAATTGCTTCAAGCTCTTTTATATCACCTACAGGAGTACTTGTTCCATGGGTATTAATATAATCAACTGAATTTGAATTTTCTAAAGCTAAAAGCATACAACGCTGAGCTCCTTCACCACTAGGTGCAACCATATCAAAGCCATCTGAAGTTGCTCCATATCCAATAATTTCAGCATATATTTTTGCCCCTCGTGCTACAGCATGATCATAATCCTCTAATACTAAAATACCTCCACCTCCTGAAATAACAAATCCATCACGTTTTGTATCAAAAGTTCTAGATGCTTTTTCAGGTGTATCATTAAAATTTGATGACATTGCCCCCATAGCGTCAAATAAAAAACTCATTGTCCAATGTTCTTCTTCTGCCCCTCCAGCAAAAATAATATCTTGTTTTCCAATTTGGATTTGCTCATAAGCATTTCCAATACAATGAGCGCTTGTAGAGCATGCGGAACTAATACTATAGTTAATTCCTTTTATTTTTGCTCCTGTTGCTAAGCATGCAGTTACTCCGTTAGACATGGTTTTAACTACCATATAAGGCCCCACTCGTCGAATACCTTTTTCTTTTAAAATATCAGTGCTATTAAGCATACTTTCTGTAGAAGTTCCACCAGCTCCAACAATTAACCCAGTACGTATATTTGAAACCTGACCTTCATCTAATTTTGCATCTTTAATAGCTTCTTGCATTGCTAACCAAGCATAAGCATGGCCATTAGCCATAAATCTAAATAATTTACGATCGATTAATTCTTCCACATTGATATTTATAGAACCAGCTATTTGAGATCTTAAACCTCTATTTTTATATTCTTCTTGGAAAGTAATACCAGATTTTGAATTTTTTAAACTTTCAGAAACCTCTTTAACATTATTTCCAAGGCTTGAGACAATTCCCATTCCAGTTATAACAACCCTTCTCATATAAATATCCTTAATTTAAAAATTATCAGTTGTAACAAATAATCCAACCTTAAGATCATTTGCTTGATATATAACTTTTCCATCAACCTGCATTGTTGCATCAGCTATACCCATAACTAATTTCCTCATAATAACTCTTTTTAAATCAATAAAATAAGTTATCTTTTTTGCTGTAGGCAAGACTTGTCCTGCAAATTTCACCTCACCACTTCCTAGAGCCCTACCTTTTCCTTGTCCACCTTTCCATCCTAAATAAAATCCAAGTAATTGCCACATAGCATCCAAACCGAGACATCCTGGCATTACTGGGTCTGATTCAAAATGACAATTAAAAAACCATAGGTTCTTTTTTATATCTAATTCAGCAATAATTTGTCCGTTATTATACTTTCCTCCATCTTCAGTGATGCTTTTAATTCTATCAAACATCAACATTGGAGGCATTGGTAATCTAGCATTCCCTTTGCCAAATAATTTACCCTGACCACAAGCTAATAATTCTTCATTTGTATAACTATTTTTTTTCATAAAACCTTCGAATTTTAATGATTATAATTAGCTCCTAATTAATTAATAATATGTTAAATTAGCAAGCATATCTGTTGTCATATCTGTTTTAAATTAACAAGTATATCTATACAGAATAATTACTAGGAATATATCACAATGAACGACCAAAAACTTACGGAATGGCGAAAACTTGCCATAACCTTAGAGACTGAAATAAATAAAGTTATTGTTGGGCAAGAAGATCCCATTAGACTCATAACTAATGCTATATTTTCTAGAGGACATGTTCTTCTTGAAGGTGATGTTGGTGTTGGAAAAACAACGCTCTTAAGAGCTTTCGCAAGAGCAATCGGTGGTGGGTATGAAAGAATTGAAGGTACAATTGATTTGATGCCAAATGATTTGGTTTATCATACTTATTTAGGTGAAGATGGAAAACCTCATGTCAGTAATGGTCCTGTTTTAAAATCTGGGGAAGATTTATCTATATTTTTCTTTAATGAAATAAATCGAGCTAGACCTCAAGTACATTCATTGCTTTTAAGAATAATGGCTGAAAAAACATTATCAGCATTTAATAAAGAATTTAAATTCCCTCATCTAATAGTTTTTGCTGATAGAAATCAAGTTGAAAAAGAAGAAACATTTGAAATTCCTTCAGCCGCACGCGATCGATTTATGATGGAAATTCCAATTATTATTCCTCAAATAGATGGATTAATGAAAAACTTAATCTTTGATACAAAGTTTCATAATGCTGATGAGCTAATTAAAGAAGTAAAACCAGATTTAATAAAATTTGATCAACTCAATCAAGTATCTGAAGGTATACAAAAGAAAATTAAAGCGTCCAAAGCTCTTGAGGATTACTCATTAAATTTATGGAAATCAACTAAAAATCCTGAATTTTATAATATAAAAATTAGTGGGATTGATATGCAAAGATTGATTATTTCTGGAGCTAGTCCTAGAGGTATAAGCATGATGATAAAAGGAGCTAGAGTTAATGCATGGCTAAATAATAGAGACTCAGTATTGCCTGAAGATATTCATGCTGTTTTCCATGAAACAATTGCTCATAGATTAGTATTTAATCCAGTTTACGAGCTTAGAAGAACTGAAATTTCAAGAGAACTTTCAAATGAAATACTTAATAAAGTTGCTGCTCCATAATGGGATACCAAACAGATATATTTGATTACCATATAAATTGGAAAACAAAAGGCCACCACCCTGGACAACACAAAAGTGATCAAAGAGGAATGGGGATTGAATTTGCAGGTCACTCTAATTTACTAGACTATCCTGACCCAAGAAGAATTGATATCAGACAATCAATGCGCGATCCTCTTGAACAAATCTATGTCAGAATATTTAATCAAAGAAGCGCGACTCCAATAATGATAATTACTGACCTTTCTTCTAGTATGAATTTTGGTGCTGAAAAAACAAAATTAAAATTTACATCAGAAATTGCTACAGTTATCTTAAACTCAGTTACGAGCAGAAAAGATGCCATAGGATTTATAGGTTTTAACGATCATACTGAAACAGAATGGTGGGCACCTTTGTCCTACAGGCCTCATAGAACGAAATTACTTATTGAAAAACTCAAGGATTATCAACCAAAAAATTCTGGTCATCAAGGAATTAAAAGAATCCCTCAAATACTCCCTAATGATCACACATTAGTTTTTTTGATATCTGATTTTCATATGCCAATTAATGATATTGAAGCAACCCTATCAAAATTAAACAAACATACAGTTGTTCCAATTATTATTTGGAATAAAAATGAATATGAAGGCTTACCAGATTTTGGAATTGTTACCATTAATGATTCAGAGTCAGGAGAAGAGTCTACAATATTTCTAAGGAAAAAATTAAAAAATAATATTATAAAAAAATTTTCAGATCGAAAAAAAGAGCTTAAAAATATTTTTATGGAATATAATTCGCCGCCTTTTTTTGTTGAAGATAGTTTCAATCCACTTGATATGACTCAATACTTTAACGAACACTATCATGCATAAATCAATATTATTAATAATTATTTTAATATTTTTTTCAGGGCAAGCATATAGCTATGAAGATCCAAAAAAATACCCGGATATTGATTCTAAATTTATAAGTTTAGAAATCAATGATCCAGAACAAAAAGTTGGTTACACAGTTGGCGATATTATTAAAAGAGAAATAATATTTACAGTTAAAAAACCATACAAACTAATTGAAGAATCACTTCCAATTGTAGGATACGAAAAAAAATATCGCGGACAAGCTTTAGGAATATCTTTAACAAAAATTAATATTGAAAAAGAGATTGAAGAAACTAAAAGTAAATTTAGAATAAAACTTGAGTATCAAATATTCACTAATAATGTTGTTGCTAAACCTGCTTTTATAACTGCCGATTACTATAGATTAATTGACCCCAAGAACCCAAAAAAAGTAGTTAAATATAGAATACCGGAGCTTGTTATCGCTGTCTCTCCAATTTCAATTTTTGGCCAAATTAAAATAGAAAATGATATGAGCCCACTTCGTGGGCCATTTAAAATTGATGCTAACTATCATATTAAAAATTTAAGATTTTCTATTATAGGATTAATATTTTGTATTATCTTACTTCTATATATCTATAGCCAATTTTCTTTAATGCCTGGGCAAAACAAATTCTTTAGTCATATTTATAAAATAAATAGAAAAAATAAATATTTACAAAAAAATAATGAAAGATTTATTACCGATATTCATAACAGCTTTAATAAAACTATAGGCCAAACTTTATTTAAGAATAATACAAATATTCTTTATAAAAAAAATAAAAAATTTAAACATATTGAAAAAGAATTAGATATTTTTTTTAATTTATCTAGAAATGTTTTTTTTGAACAAAATAAAAAATTAAATCATGAGGAAGTTCATAATTGGTTAGTGTTATTTTGTAAGCATTGTCGTATGTGTGAAAGAAAACTAATTGTTGATTCAAAAGATATAAGTACCTTAAATTTCTAATGAATTTTATAACGCCATGGGTTTTAATTTTTCTTCCACTAGCAATAGTCCCTTTGCTTATAAATCAATCTAATCAAAATATTTACCCATGGAATAAAATGATTTTCCAAGATGGCTTATCAAAAATTATTAGCTTTCTTTTAAAGATTCTAAGTAGCTTAATAATTTGCCTCATTATTCTTGCTATAAGTGAGCCTTATTCTAATCAAAAAATTATTTATAAAATTGGTGAAGGAGCGCAAATTGGTTTAGTTTTAGACCGAAGTGCTTCTATGGATGAACCTTTTTCTAGTGGTGATAATGATACTGTTGGAGAAACAAAATCAGCAGCTGCAAGCCGGCTCATAATTGATTTTTTTGAATCTAGATCGAATGATATGGTTGGAGTTATTACATTTAGTAATTCCGCTATGTACGTTCTTCCTTTAACACAGAATAAAGATGCTATTAAAGCTGCGGTAAACGCAACAGCAGGAAATGCCCTATTCCAAACTAATATTGGAGCAGGATTAACAAGTAGCGCAAAACTTTTTACTAATGTTAATGATTCAGGTTCAAGAGCCATTATTCTTCTTTCTGACGGTGCAGGAAGAATTGATGCTAAAACTCAACAAAAAATTAGAGATTGGTTTTATAGATTTCAAATAGGTATCTATTGGATTGTTCTAAAACAACAAGGTGGCTTCAGTATCTTTGATGAAAATTTTGTTCCAAGAGATGAAGAACAATTACCACCTCAAATTGAATTATATGAATACTTTAAAACTTTTAGATCACCATTTCATGCATATGAAGCAGAGGATCCAAAATCTCTTGCTCTAGCTATTAAAGACATCAATCTAAAAGAAAAAAAACCAATTAGATATGAAGAAATAATTCCTGGAACAAATCATTCTAAAAAATTACTAGTCGCTGCATTTTTTATGGCTTTATTATTACTTACTTTAAAATTAATTGAGGTAAAATCATTTAAATGAAAATTACGAGAATTTTTACTGTAAAAAAATTAACATGGCTTTTATATATTGCTTTATTCGGCTTCACTATTTTAAGTATTTATTCAATAATTAACTTTTATCAAATTAATAAATTTAATAAAGACATCAATAAGGGTATTACGCCTAATTTATTTAAACAAAGTTATGAAGCAAGATTCTCAACAGCTTTTTGGTTAGCAAAAAAAGAATATTTTAAAGAAGCAACAATTTTATTTAATAATCTACAAGAAGAGGCTAACAATAAATATAAATCAGCAATTCATTATAATATCGGCAACATTTTCTTTATAAGAGGTTTGAAAATAAATGGGACAAGTAATAGTACGGTAGTTCGTCAAGAAGCTGAATATCTTTTAATACAAGCTAAAAAAGCTTATATAAAATCAATTAAATTAGATAACACGCACTGGGATGCTAAACATAATTTAGATAGATTGCTAACTATACTTCCTGACTCTCCAACACCAGGCGTTGGAGAATCTGACTCGCCAGGACTTATTATGGGGAATATACCTATAGGCCTACCTTAAATCAAATGAAAAAATTTTTAAAAAAAATAACCCTTAATAAAAATTTAGCTCTATTACAACTTACTTTATTATGTATTTTATTTGCGATATTTAATCCAAAAATAAAAGTTACTAGAAATATTTATAATTATATTTTTGTAGTTGATATTTCTCAAAGTATGATGACTCAAGATATAGAGATTAATAATCAAAATATTTCAAGGCTAAACTATACAAAAAAAACTATAAAAGAAATCATAGGAAAATTACCCTGCAAAACTAAAGTTAGTATTGGTATGTTTGCAGGAGTTAGTGTTGCTGCAACTTATACACCAATTGAAGTATGTAATAACTTTAGTGCTATTAATAAAACTATTGATCATCTTGATTGGAGGTCTACGTGGTCAGGAAATACTCGCCTCCGAGAATCAACAGTTAATCTAGCAAGATTAATAAGAAGCTTTCCAGAATCAGCGCAAGTGGTTTTTTTTACAGATGGTGAAGAAGCTCCAAGATTACATGCATTCAACACTAGAGATCTAAATCAATTTCAAGGTGGTGTTGATTGGTTATTTGTAGGTATTGGAAGTGATAAAGGCACACCAATACCAAAATATGATGCTGAAAATCAACTTATAGGTTTTTGGTCTAACGACAGCTTTGCTCTCCAGCCAGGTATTGCTCAGATTTCTGAATCAAACATTGGCACAAGGAATGATAGTGTTGCTAGCGGAGAAAGTGATCGATATTTATCAAAACTTGATGAAAAATATTTAATATCTCTAGCAAAAATAATCAGAGGTGATTATATAAAAGGAGATAATATAAATAATATTATGTCTAAAATGAAAGAACAAAAAGCTGCTTGGAGAGATAAATCAGATTTTCAGCTAAGAAATATTTTTGCCATTCTAGCTTTGATATTTTTTATAATGCGCTTCATAACATTTAATAAAATTAAAGCTCTATTAAAAATAAACAAATATGCCAAATCATGAGATAAAAATTCCAGGGCTTGATGTAATAATTATCAGAGGCAACGATGCTGAAAATTTTCTTCAAGGCCAGGTTACCAATGATATTAAGCTAATAGAAAAAGAG